>TARA_B110000879_G_scaffold92395_1_pt1 | contig 61916 bp, 55 predicted proteins | sample TARA_B110000879 | Tara Oceans TARA_B110000879 (sample SAMEA4398094) | marine metagenome | biome: Polar Biome; feature: [SRF] surface water layer (ENVO:00010504); material: water (ENVO:00002006), including particulate matter (ENVO:01000060) such as... | depth 5 m
GGCGGCGGAGCATCGCTCGAACTCCTCGAAGGCAAAGAACTCCCAGGAGTAGCGGCACTTACGAATGCGTAGCATTTTTCAGTAGCTAGTAGAGAGTAGAGAGCATCCGTTACTACCACCTTTAAACTAACTACAAACAACCTTTACTACTATAACAAATAAACTGGCTCCCTAGTGCCACAAATCACAACCTTTTAACCAATAACAATTAACCAATAACCAACACAACATGTCCCGCAAACTAATCATCGCCGCTAACTGGAAAATGAATAAAGGCCCAGCTGAAACAGAAGCATTCTTAGAAGAATTCCTCGCAGCAGCTGCTGATCTAACAGATCTAGCCGACCTCATCATCGCACCAAACTCACTTTCCATTCCTACAGCCTCAGAGCTTATCAATGACATCAACCCTGCTGTCGGCTTGGCCGCACAGACTGTGTCAGAGAGTGATAATGGAGCATTCACAGGAGAGACCAGCACTGATATGCTCAAGGAGCTATTCGTCAACTACGTCATCATCGGTCACTCAGAGCGGAGAAGCATCTTCGGAGAGACCAATGCGCAGATCAATGCAAAGCTCAAGAAAGCACTCTCAGCTGACATCACTCCCCTCTTCTGCATCGGCGAAACTCTCGCTGAGCGCGAAGGCGGACAGCTAGAAACAGTCCTCGGATCACAGATCAAAGAAGGACTCGAAGGCATCAGCGACATCTCAAACGTAGTCATCGCCTACGAGCCAGTATGGGCGATCGGCACCGGCGTCACAGCCACCGCTCAACAAGCACAGGATACCCATAAATTCTGCCGCTCAGTCATCGAAGAGCTTTACGGAGCAGCCGCAGCCGCAGCAGTTCGCATCCAATACGGCGGTTCAGTCAAGGGAGCTAACTCCGCTGAACTACTCGGCCAGCCAGACATCGATGGAGCACTCGTAGGTGGAGCAGCACTAGAGGCAGCATCCTTCCTAGAACTCATCCGCAACGCGGTAGCTTAAACCGCGAGATCGACCTCCTTTTCGGGGTCCACCTCATGAAGTCAAAATCAAAAATGCCTCAGAAGATTAAAAATCTTCTGAGGCATTTTCTTTAAATAGCAATATGTTTTAAAAGTCGATGAGACTACTCGTCCTTCTTCTTTTTCTTAGGCTTTTTAGGTCCTTTTTTACCTTTGCCTTTTTTAGCGAACTCTTCCTTAGAGAGGAATCCATCAGCATCTTTATCCTTCTCCTTAAAGTGTGCCTTCGCTTTTTCTTCTCCTTTACCTTTTCGCTTTCCAATGAATTCAACTTCACTGATTTTTCCGTCTTTATCTGCATCGAGCTCTTCGAATGATTTCGGTGGACCTTTAGGACCTTTTTTATCTTTAGCAGGAGCTTCATCTTCAGCTGAACCCACTGCTGTGAGTAGGATGCTGCTGAAGCCAATTAGTAGTAGTTTGTTTAATTTCATACACCCTGTTAAATCACGTCCAAATCAAAAAGTTGCGAGAGTTTTCATCAATTTGTGAAATAGTTTTCTATTCTGATTTAAGCCACCAAAAAATCAAAAATTGAAATCTAGGTAATCTCGGCTAATGTCCCCATGTATGACAGAGAGAGTGGTGAACCCTGAAATTTTAGACAGCCTGGATCCAAGTGATCCAGCTGCGATCAGGAGTCGCACAGACCTTCGCAGAATCAATTGGTTCATGCGCGGTGAGGCATGGATTCTGCAGCAGTTAGTAGAAATGAAGGATCTAAGTAAGGTAGTAGAAATAGGTGCTGGTGATGGTCATTTAGCAACAAAGATTAAAGAGAAATTTCCTGCTGTAACCGTGATCGCTGTTGACCTGCTAGATCGCCCAGAGAGCGTTCCGATAAACGTAGAGTGGCAAACTGGCGATGTAATGCAGAGTCATTGCTTTGATGATGATACGGTGGTCGTCGCTAACTTATTCATCCATCACCTAGACGATGAAAAGCTTTTTCAGCTTGGTGAGAAGATTTCTAGCTGTCGTGCCCTCATCATGGCTGAGCCTCATCGCTATTGGTTTAGTAAGCTGCTCGGCTATCTCATGTTCCCATTGATCAACCGCGTCACCAGACATGATATGCTGGTGAGTATCGATGCGGGGTTCCGCTTCGGCGAGCTAGCCGGCTTGATCGATGTGGACTGGCACTGGGACGAACATGCAGCCTTAGGTGGCATCCGCTCAATCTCAAAACAAATCAAATGAACCGCCCTATCACGATCATCGGCGGCGGGCTATCTGGACTCGCACTAGGGTGCTATTTGCAAAAAAATGGCGTGAGTGTGACCATCATCGAGCAAGGTAAATATCCGCGACATAAAGTCTGTGGAGAATTCATCTGTGGCGTGAGCGATGAGACTCTCGATGAACTAGGAATCCTAGAGCTATTTGAAACTGCTGAATCTGTTAAAAATATCAAGTGGCATATCGCTGATGAACAGGTGCTAGATAAAAAATTACCTCACCACGGAACGGGGCTATCTAGATTTCTCTTGGATGATAAGTTGCAACAATTATTTAGAAGTTTAGGCGGTACGATCCTACAAGATCGAGTGAATAAATCTGAGTATCTAGATGGCCATCCAGAAGGAATAGTCTGGGCATGCGGAAAGGAAAAACACGGCAAAGGGAATGACGCCCAGCGCTGGTTAGGAATGAAAATGCATGTCACAGAGATGGATATTGATGGCCTAGAAATGCACACTGGGGGAAACTCCGTTAAAGGTGGCTACGTGGGGCTATCTCCTGTGGAAGATGGTAGAATAAATCTCTGTGGTCTTTTTGAGGTTAACAAAAGCGTGACCGGAAAAGGTGCGGATAAGTTCCATGCTTACCTCGTATCTATGGGTCTAGTAAAACTTGCTAACCGACTAGCGGCCGCGACGATTGATCAAGATTCATTCTCAGCCGTAGCAGGGTTCTCCTTGGGTCATCAGAAAATTTTGACTGATGATCAACCACGTGTTTTACCGATAGGAGATGCGGCAGTACTCATTCCTCCATTCACAGGAAATGGGATGAGTATCGCACTAGAAAGTGCGCATTTAGCTGGGCAGTGCTTGCTACCATATTGTCGTAATGTGAAAGATGCCGACTGGAATAAGGTGCTAAAAAATTACCTCTACTTAATGCGCAGAAAGTTCCGCAAGCGGCTCATCGCCGCCAGATTCATTCATCCATTTTTCTTTCACCCCATAGGTAAATGGAGCCTGAGCTCCCTCGCTAAATGTAAACTCATCCCCTTCCGAGGTCTATTTTATTTACTGAGGTAAATAACACAATTCAGAATAATACTTGTGTCTAAAAGTTATGCTCGTATCCTATTCGAAGATGAAATTAATTTCTATTGCCAGTGGGTTTCCCGAGCACCGCTATGATCAAAAACAGTGTCTGGAAGCAATGCGTAAAGCGGAATTTTGGAACCAACTGAAAGAGGGATCACGCAGACTGTTGGAGAAAGTTTTACAGAGTGAAGGAGGGATTGATGAACGGAGGTTTGCCTTAGCGAATCTCACCGACGCATGGAAAAGAGATGCCCAAGAGTTGAATCTCTACTACGAGCAAGCCGCACCAGCAATCGCAGAAATAGCTGTGTTGGCTGCACTGGAGAAGACAGGATTAAACATCACTGAAATAGACGCACTCTTCGTCTGTAGCTGTACCGGCTACCTCTGCCCTGGCGTGAGTAGCTATGTGGCTGAGAGACTAGGGATGCGAGAGAATGCGTATTTACAAGACCTTACAGGACTGGGCTGTGGTGCGGCCATCCCGATGCTAGAAGCAGCCGCTGGCTACACAACACTCCACCCAAAATCGCGCGTACTTACCGTAGCAGTGGAAATCTGCTCGGCAGCATTTTATGTCGAAGATGATGCTGGAGTATTGATTAGCACCTGTATCTTTGGCGATGGAGCTAGTGCTGCGGTCTGGTCTGGAGATGGCAGAAACGAGGGTGAGTGGAGTATCAATCATTTCAAATCACTCCACTGTCCAGAAAGCCGTGAAATGATAAGATTTACCAATGCCGCCGGAAAACTCCGCAATCAATTAGATAGAAATGTCCCAGCTCTAGCAGCGAGCGTGGTGAAACGACTCTATCAGGAACGCAGCGACACCACAGCGACCGAAATCACCCACGGAGGCGGCAGAGATGTCATTGTTGCCCTTGAGTCTGAGCTAGAAATAGAAAACCTAAGCTACGCCAGAGAAGTCATGAGGAAATATGGCAACCTCAGCAGCCCGAGTGTGATGGTGGCACTTGAGATGTTTCTAGATGAAGCAACCACTGAAGACAGCATCTGGATGTGCACCTTCGGAGCCGGTTTTTCTGCCCATGCCTGTGAATTAAATCGAGTGAAATAATGATCCCATTTTCTAATAGTTACATAAAACTACCTGAGCATTTCTACCAACGTGTAGAACCAGCTATAGTCCCTTCCCCTGCACTCATTGCAGTGAATGATGAGTTGGCTCGTGAACTAGGGATTGATCCCGAATGGTTGAGATCAGATGCTGGGCTAGCAGTGCTTGCTGGAAATAAAATTGCCGCTGGGTCTGAGCCATTGGCGCAAGCTTATGCTGGGCATCAGTTCGGTGGGTTTTCACCACGGCTAGGTGATGGTCGAGCTGCTCTATTAGGCGAAGTGATCGATAAAAACGGAAAGCAAAAAGACATTCAGCTCAAAGGCTCAGGTAGAACGCCATTTTCTAGATCTGGAGATGGTAAGTCTGCTCTTGGTCCAGTGATCCGCGAGTATCTCATGAGCGAGGCAATGCACGCACTAGGCGTCCCCACCACACGCGCGCTAGCTGCGGTGGCCACTGGCGAGAAAGTCATCCGTGAGGAACCCACCGATGGTGGTATTTTCACTCGCGTGGCATCTAGCCATTTGCGGGTAGGAACCTTTCAATACTTCGCTGCTAGGAACGACACAGAGGCGGTCAAAACGCTGATCGATTTCGCACTGAACAGACATTTCCCTGATGCAGTGATCTCACACTCCCCAGCCCTAACGCTGTTACAACAAGTGATCAGCGCCCAGGCCAAGCTAGTGGCGCATTGGATGTCCATCGGCTTCATTCATGGAGTAATGAATACCGATAATAGCAGCATCTCCGGCGAGACTATCGACTACGGCCCTTGCGCATTCATGGATGACTTTCATCCGAACTGTGTGTTTAGCGCCATTGATCGTGATGCGCGCTACGCATGGGGAAATCAAGCCCCGATCGCGCACTGGAACCTCACCCGTTTAGCAGAGACTTTACTACCATTGCTCGATCCTGACAAAGATGCGGCAATGAAGATAGCGGAGACGGCACTGGATGCCTACTCGGAACAGTTCATCGCTTTGTATCATCGCCATTTTAAAGCGAAACTTGCTCTAACAGATGATGCTCCCATAGAATTCATCCAAGAAACGCTCAGCTTGTTAGCGGATCAGCAGGTAGACTACACTCTGTTCTTTAGGAGACTGACTCAGTTGGCAAATAAGGAAACTGGAACTTCAAAGCTCGCAGATCTTTTCTTAGACAGCGAAGCTTGCCTTGACTGGGCAGAAACTTGGCGCACTCATCTTGATGGTGATAAAATTTTAGCTATGCAACAGATAAACCCAATTATCATTCCGAGAAACCACCAGGTAGAAGCGGCAATTCAACTTGCCTACAAAGGAGATTACACGCTATTCCATCGTCTCCATGAAGCTTGGAAAGCTCCTTTCTCAGAGAATCCAGATCACGCATATTTAGAACTCGCGCCACTGCCAGATGAACGTGTGACGCAGACGTTTTGCGGAACTTAAAGACCGAGTCTCTCGGTATGACCGACCTTTGGTTTACCGGTACTTGGGTCGACATCATTGGTAGTGAACCATTCTGCCTTTGCTTTACCATCTTCGACGCTTATTCCTAAAAAGCCTCCTCTTTTGCCGAAATACTTATGGATAGTGGGATCTGCTTTAGGAGCTCCTCCATATTTGTGCTGATCATTGATCGGCCCACATCCCATTTCCAACACCCCTGTCTTAGGATCTTTAGAGCAATACTGCCAGTGCCTATCACCGCAGATCACATAGGTATTCTTTTGTGTTTTTATAAAATCTCTTAGCTCTTGCCCTTCATTAAAGAAGGCTTTGTTAGAATGATTATCTGCCTTTCCTCTTTTATCTGGTCCCACGATAGGGCCAGGGGTGATGATGAATTTATGGGTAGCATCAGACTCCGCGATGGTTTTTTTCAGCCACGCCTTTTGCTCCTCTCCTAGAATCGTTTTATCTGGTCCATCTTTCATTCCATTATGTGATCTAAAGTCACGGTTCTCAGTCAGCCAGATTTGAACGTCCTTTCCCCATCGATAGGTCCGGTAAGTTTTTTCGCCCATTGGCACTTGCTCGCGGAAAATAGCGAGACCTTGATCAAAGCTCATGTCTCCATAAGTCTGTCCCTGAAAGCAATCATTCTTCAGCGTATCATGGTCATCCTTCATGAAATAAGAACTCACATGACGGTGTAGTTTTTTATTATGTCCATAGGAAAACATGATGTTCCACTTCGCTCTTGCTTGAGGGATGCTTTTACACAATGGCGCTTTATCATAGTAGAGAATATCTCCTGTATGGACGAAGAAATTAGGCCCGAAATCTAACATCTGTTTATAAGCTAGATGCCCATCAGCACCCGAATCAACACTTCTAACAGCTTGGCAAGTAGTCACCACAAAACGAATTGGTGGAGCTTGATCCTTCGTGGGAGCAGTTTTAAACTCACCTGTCATTTTAGAGGAAACTGGCGCATCGCTATTTTTCCTAGCCTCGACTACAAATTCATATTTCCCATGAGCATTGAGATCTTCAATCTTGAACTGATGAACAAAATCATTCTCCGCTTTGACTTTTACCCACTCTGTTTTCAGCTCCGTCACTGCTTTCCCTACTTTCCAATACAGAACCCTTACTTCTCCCTCCATCCCTGGCACAACTTCGAGAGGCATGTTTATTGCATCTTTGTCTTTATCTTTGAGCCCTTCTGTAAAAATGGGCAGTAGTCCAAACTTAGCTGTCTCTTCTTTAGTAAGCCTGCACCAAATAATCGCAGAGCTCTGGTCCACCTCACCCACTTTGATTCCACTGGCAAAATACGGACTTTCAGCATAGGAAGCGGTCATAGTGGTGGCGATGATCAAACCGGTGGATATTATTTTTGTGATTAGATTTCTCATGATACTTGTTTTAGCTAAAAAGAAAAAAGCCCACGATGGATTATCCAAAGTGGGCTTTATATAATGAAGATAGTCGCTAGCTAGCAACTACGAAATCAGATTAGGAGATCAAATCAGGCCAGTCTTCAGTGTGGAAGAACTCGCCTTCTGGCTTATCGATACGCTCGTAAGTGTGAGCACCGAAGAAATCACGCTGCGCTTGGAGGAGATTCGCAGGGAGTCTCTCCGCACGGTAAGCATCGTAGTAACTGAGTGATCCACCGAATGATGGGACTGGGATACCATTTGTAGCAGCGATAGCCACCACTTCTCTCCAGTCTTGCTGACCTGAATTTAAAACATTAGTGAAGAATGGAGCGAGCATCAGGTTAGTGAGATTAGCATCTGCCTCATAGGCTTCTGTGATGTGGTTTAGGAAGCGTGCTCGGATGATACAGCCACCTCTCCAGATGCGCGCGATCGCCCCGAGATCAAGATCCCAGCCCTTGTCTTTACCTACCTTAGCAATGAGATCTAGCCCCTGTGCATAGGAGACAATCTTCGATGCGTAGAGTGCGCTGCGCACTTTTTTCACGAGGTCTTCCTTGCTGAGTCCATCAAGTTCAAAGCTCCAGTTGTTTGGCCCCTGGAGGATACCTGAAGCTACCTTACGCTGATCTCTGAGTGAGGAAAGAATCCGTGCTTCCACTGATCCTACGATCGTTGAGAATGGCACTGCCTGCTCTACTGATTCCATGACGGTCCATCGACCAGTTCCTTTTTGGCCAGCTTTGTCCACAATAAGGTCGACGATATCTTTGCCTGTCTCAGGATCTTTTTGCTTAAAGATATTCGCGGTGATTTCGATGAGGAATGACTCTAGGTCTCCCTCGTTCCAATCAGCGAAAATTGCTGCCTGCTCTTCATTACTAAATCCTGCTGCTTTGAAAATATTATAAGCCTCACAGATGAGCTGCATGTCACCGTATTCGATACCGTTGTGCACCATCTTAACGAAATGACCTGCGCCACCTTCGCCAATATGAGTCACACATGGAACGCCATCTACTTTCGCAGAAATGGCTTCAAAGATAGGCTGCATGATTTCCCATGTGCTCTCTGGTCCGCCCGGCATGATGGATGGCCCCTTGAGTGCACCTTCTTCACCACCAGAAACTCCAGCACCAATAAATCTGAAGCCTTTTTCTGAGAGATACTTTTCTCTGCGCTCAGTATCTGTGTAGAGTGTGTTCCCTCCATCGATGATGATGTCATCTGGATCCAATAGAGGAATCAGTGACTCGATCACTGCATCCACAGGTCCACCAGCCTTCACCATGATCTGGATCTTGCGGGGAGTCGCTAGGCTATTTACGAAGCCTTCGAGAGTCTCCTCACCTACTAAATTTTTATCTGAATTTTCTGCGATGAATTCATCCATCACTGAAGTCGTGCGGTTATACACGGAAACTTGGAAGCCTCTGCTCTCTACGTTGAGAACGAGGTTTTGCCCCATCACTGCTAGACCGATCAGGCCGAAGTCGCTTTTTTTAGTATTACTCATAATTATTATTGGTTGAAAATTATTGGAAGTTGTGGGAATTAGTATTGTCTATGTTGGCATTGTCAACAAAGTTCATTTTTTACGCAACGAGAAGTTGCCGAAATGTCATACTTTATGCAGACTACCTACAGATCCCGTGAATATACCTAACTCAATTACAGCTTTCCGACTCGTCCTGACTGCAGTTTTCATCGCAGCTATCACCATGCAGCAGCCATGGGCGAACATACTCGCACTCATCACCTTCATTGTAGCCGCCGCTTCGGATTGGTTCGATGGCTACTTCGCACGCAAGCTAGACCTCGTCACCTCACTGGGAAAACTACTTGATCCTTTAGCTGACAAAATTTTAGTAGCCGCGGGATTCATCTACCTAAGCTCTAACTTCTATACCAAAGGCCTCTGCCCCGTCTGGGTCAGCTGCGTGATCATCGGCAGAGAATTCATGGTCACAGGGTTGCGCCAAATCGCCGTCGAGCAAGGAGTCGTCATCGCAGCAGACAAACTCGGTAAATGGAAAACCACGTTCCAGCTCACCTTCATCATCACCTGCCTCACCTACATCGCCTTCGAACCCATTAAGGACAACAACTGGTTCACCACACTTTTCTACACCCTCTCTAATCCAGACAACTACCTCATGCCCATCACCCTCTGGGGAGCGGTAGCACTCACGCTCATTTCTGGCTGGAATTATTTATGGGGAAGTAGAGAGTTTTTGAAAGGGTAGCTCTCTGAAGCTAGACCTGCCTGCCCAAGAAATATTAAGATCACTGCTGGTTCCTAATCATTGGCTTCACTGTAAAAAAGAAATCTTTCAAACCCGTCACATTTTTTGCGTTGCACTGATTTGTAATAAATGGCTAAATGTTAGTAAGTCTTAACAGATTGTTTAAAACCGAACTACATTTACTTAAAATGAATCAGCAAAGTAACTCGCAAACTCAATCTAGAAGCCGGATCCATGACCATTGCGTCTTGGTCTTGAACCGAAATTGGCAAGCCATCTCAGTCATCAGTCCGGCAGACGCATTTTCTCATATTGTCTCAGGAAGTGCTGACGGATTAGAAATAGATGGTGATCATAACATGGCACCAATCGCCTGGAACGCTTGGATGAAATTAAGCATCCGCGATCGTGACCACTCCATAGGCACACCACATGGGGCTGTCAGGATCCCGACTATTATTATCCTCAAGCACTTTAATAAGGTTCCGCTTTTCCGCCCTAAATTTGGACTCAAGGCATTGTGGCTTCGCGATGGTGGCATGTGCCAGTATTCTGGTAAAACATTGAATCTTTCAGAGGCCAGTATTGACCATGTTATGCCGCAGTCTCGAGGCGGTGAGACTAGCTGGGAGAATTGTGTGCTCTGCGAGCGCCTCCTCAACTCGCAAAAAGGAGATAAGACCCCTGCCGAGGCTGGGCTAAAACTCCGCAAAACACCACGCGAGCCAAAAGCTATACCAGTGACTCTTACTTTGAAAAATGCACTAGGTATAAAGGATTGGCAGTTTTTCTTACTGACTAAGGCAGCGTAGCGAGCCCATTGCTCAGGTGACAATATTATCACCTAAATATAATATATCAGTCATCACGGATACATTATTCATCATTTATGTATCAGAAACTATCTCGTCTTTTTTTCGTCACCCCCCTTGTTCTCGCCCTTACCCAATGTGCTCAGCAGCCTAACATTCCTGAAAACTCCACCGCGGAATCTGGGTTTCAGAAAAATAATGTCAGAAAAGTAATCACCTACGACACTCCAGGAAGATGCAGTGAAATTATTTCATACTCCGCCCCCACAAGACTCCTGCTCACCACGAATTCTGTCTCTAAGGATATTAGCGTTCTCTCCGTTCCAGATCTGAGCACAGGAAAAATTACCCCTATCGATATCAATCCAGACAAATCTGGTATCCAAGGAATAGATACTAATGGAGAGCCTACGAGCGTGGCGGTGCATCCTCATAAAAATATCGCACTTGCAGCTGTCAATGGTCTATCGAGTAGGATCGTGGCCATTGACCTAAATGCTGCTAAATCAGGGAAAACTAAATTTATTCTCGATCAAGAAGTCGGCATCCATCTTGACAGCATCGCCATCTCTCCAAACGGCAAATGGGTAGTGATCGCGGATGAAGCAGAGGGCAGTAGCAGCACCGCTGGGGCAATACTTCTGATGGATATTTCCAAACTAGGAACTACCGACCGCTTGCCAGTTTATAAAGTGCCAGGCCTAGCATCTGCCCTCAGTAGACCAGCCGGAAGAGTGGAACCTGAGTTTGTCTGTATTGACTCAAATTCCAGATTCGCCGCCATCGCTTGCCAGGATGACAACGCCATAGTCATCGTCCCGTTGAGTTCCAGCCCTCGGGTATCTAGTGTCATCAAGCTACCTAGTGGATCACTTCCAGATGGAGTAAATCTCATTAACTATGGAAAACGCATCCTCCTCAGCATCGCAGAAGAAGGAACTGACACCGTATCTATCTATATGATGGATCCTACTAATCTCAACCAAGCACCGCAGTTGATCACTAGAATGAATGTGAGAGCTCTCAGTGGCAAAGGTGATCGCTGTGATCCCGAGGGTGTTTATATGTTCAGGCAGAGTGGCAAACTCTACCTCGCTGTGGCGATAGAACGCGCTGATAGAGTCCTCATCATGGATATTTCAAATCCAGCTAAACCTAAAAAAGTAGCAACCATCCCCGTGGGTAGCAGACCAGAAGGTATCATCGTGCAGAAGCAAGGCGGTAAAACTTACGTCCTAACAGGCGATGAAGGCAAGCCAGGCAAGGGAGAAGTCAGCATTATCGAAATACGCTAAGTCCTCACAGATCAATCTGAAAGTAAATCTGAAAGTATCTAAACCAGGATGTGACTGTTTCTTCACATTAAAAAAATTCTATATTTGATCCAATCTGACAAAACAAACGCAGGTATGAAGAGAATTAGTTCACGAAGAACAAATATTCATACTCATTTTCTATCACAACCAACAACAACCATGGAAAACAAAGTAGTAAAAACAATGATCGGTGCTGTAGCTTTATCTAGCGCAGCAATGGCAGGACCTATTACAGATACAGCAGTAGGGCCAGTAGCAACACCAACCACAAATGGAGGAGACTTTTGCAACACACTGCAGAACTTCGGGACACTTTATAAAGACAAAAGCAATCCTTACATCCAGGAAGTAACTGTTTTCGGTCGCTTTCAAGGACAGTATGCCTATGTTGATGGGTCTGATGTAAATGGTCAAGACTTCAACCGCGACTTCGAGGAAGTACGCCGTCTCCGTGCAGGTATAAAAATTAAAGCATTCAACGGATTCCAGCTCAAAGCTAACGTCAACCTTGAAGATGATGATAAACCAACTGGCGGTGATCGTGAGTTTGGATATCAGAGCTTTGATCAGTTTAAAGCTTCATACCAGATGAAGGACGTAATGGGGTTTGACTCACTTCAGCTTACCTATGGTCGCCACAAGATCAAAGTAGGACACGAGTCACACACATCTTCTAAGAAGATCAAAACCGTCGAACGTTCTTCGCTCTCCAACAAAATCTATGACAACCGTTACACTGGCTTCATGCTTGAAGCTGAGCGCGGCGGCATGGAAGGAACACTCGCCATACTCAGCCTTGATGAAAGCGACTTCGTAGGAAACTGGGATGCAGGAAATGCAATCTATGCTAGCACAGGCTTCGAAGCTATGGGCGGTGATGTCCTCCTCGACGTATTCTATAATCTAGACCAGGGAACTGCAGACGATCAAGTAGGTGTCGGCTACGAGTGGGTGGCTTCGGCTGCCTGGGACGGAAGCATCGGTGACTGGGATCTCATGGTTAACCTTGCAATAGGTGATAACGGAGATGATAGCAATGCAGACCGTGAGGGAGCATTCTACGGTCTCGTGGTCATGCCTTCAAAGTACATCGTCGAAGATAAGGTTGAGTTTGTTGCTCGTTACCAATTTCAGGGATCTACCGAAGCTGAAGGGATTCGTACCAATTCTCGTTACGTTCGCCGTGCAGAGCTAGGTGCTACAGATCTGGGTAGTGGTCGTGGAGATTCACATCATAGTATCTATACTGGACTAAACTACTTCTTCTGTGGTCATAACAGCAAGATCATGACAGGTGTAGAATATGAGACACTCTCAGCTGAAGATGGAGACGTCGATGCAACGACTCTCTGGCTTGCATACAGAATGTTCTTTTAAGCTCATTACAACGAGCACTCTGGTTCTCATGAAAATAATGCACCATGTCTGGTAGTAAATGTTTCATGTCATACTGAACATTAGTTCAGGACGCAGCTTCTCTAACCAGAAGCTGCGTTTTTTTGTGCTTGCAGCGCATTGATTGGTCATTGGTTAATTGATCCTCCAGAATGAAGCCTGACTTCTCGGTTCGTTTCGTCTTTCAACTATCAAGCAAGGTCAACCAATAACCATATAATGGATCTGACTGCCATCATACCATTTGAACAGTGATCGTGTTTTGCTCTTCCCCAGTCAGCTTTGCTGCACTTTCAAATCATTCCATCAAACGATCAATCCACTATAACTGTGAGGATGGTATAAGACGTTCGAGCTAGTTTTATAAGCTAGAATTTCACAAAAAAAAGACGCATCGTAAGCGATGCGCCTTTCTAAAAATAGTGTGGTAAATCTCTGGGAGATTATCTTGAGTAAAGTTCAACAACGAGCTGAACGTTTACACCGTGATCCATGTCCTCTTCTTCAGGGATGCGGGCAACTGTTCCTGCCATTGCATCGCGATCGAGTGTGAGCCACTCCTTAAGTGGAGCTGCTTGAGTGAGGTCTAAGGCGCGGAGTCCAAGCTGCTGTGAAGCTGCTCTCTCTCCTACCTTGATGACGTCACCTGGCTTGCACTGGAAAGACGCAATGTCTGTCTTAGTGCCATTCACAGTGATGTGACCGTGGTTCACTAGCTGACGTGCAGCTGAGCGAGTGTTTCCGAGTCCGAGTCTGTAACATACATTATCAAGACGAGTCTCAAGAAGCTGAACAATAGCGTCACCAGTTACACCACGGCGACGTGCTGCTTCATGGTAATATCCGCGGAACTGCTTCTCTAGAACTCCGTATTGGAAACGTAGTTTCTGCTTTTCACCGAGAGCGACTGAATACTCTGACTTCTTCTTACGTCCAGCGCGGAATCCGTGCTGTCCTGGAGGGAAGTTTCTGCGTTCAAGTGCCTTTGATGGACCGAAGAGTGCTACTCCGAATCGACGACTGATTTTATCTTTTGGGCCAATATAGCGTGCCATAATTTAAAAGTTGTTAGTAGTTAGTGTTAAGTAGTTAATTATACGCGACGCGCTTTCTTAGGACGGCAGCCATTGTGAGGAATTGCTGTGACGTCTTTAATTTTCGAAATCTCAAGTCCGAGTCCCTGTGCTGCTCGCACTGCTGACTCACGACCTGCGCCCGGTCCCTTAACACGCACCTCAACAGTCTTAAGACCGTGAGACATTGCCTGACGGCATGCGTCTTGGGATACTACCTGAGCTGCGTATGCGGTGCTCTTACGAGAACCCTTGAAGCCCATCTTACCAGCGGATGACCAACCGATGGAATTACCCATTGGATCAGTAACGCTAACGAGAGTGTTGTTAAAAGTAGCTGTTACGTGGACGATTCCTGTCGCAACATTCTTGCTTCCTTTTGCTTTGTGAATCTTTACAGACTCTTCTTCACCACCTGCGATTTCAGCGAAGATATCTTTCTTCTTCTCATCTTTCTTAGGAGCGTCTTTTTCAGCTGCTACCTTATCGGCTGCGGCTTTATCAGTGGCTGGAGCTTCCTCGGCCTTCTTCTCTGCTTTAGGTGCGGCATCCTTTGCAGGTGCTTTAGCAGGTGCCTCTTTTGCAGCGGCAGCAGGTTTAGCTACTGCTTTCGCTTCCTTTTCAGGTTTCGGCGTATCAGCTGCTTCTTTGTTATTTTCTTCAGACATTAGTTTAAATGGTCTCTAGTTAATGGGTTTACTTCTTGCCCGGTGCAGAAACTGAACGCTTCTTACCTTTACGAGTGCGTGCATTTGTCTTAGTACGCTGACCCCTTACAGGAAGTCCACGCTTATGACATTGGCCGCGGTAGCAGTTGATGGATTGAAGACGCTTCAAGTTGCCCTGAAGTTCACGACGAAGGTCACCTTCAATGATGAACACTTCTTGAGTAATCACTGACGCGATCTTCACTAGTTGTTCTTCTGAAAGCTTGCCTGTACGGATATCTGGACTTACGCCTGCTTGATCTAAGATCTTAGCTGATCGTGTGGTCCCAATACCGTAAATATATTGGAGAGAAGCTTCGATGCGCTTCTCGTTTGGAATTTCTATTCCGAAAATACGTGCCATAATGATACTCTATTTTTCGTGGTTAATAACTGTGCTCCGCAGATTGTTTATGCGCACTGTGCGCAAAGCGGGATGGGTCATTTAGCAAAACACACCAGAGATGCAAGTCATTTATAGCTTTTTTATTCAAATCCGTGATGACTGATGAGCTAGTTAGAAGAGGTGATGATTTGCGTAACTTCTCCCTTAGTTGGAAATTGCCCCGTTTTTTTCTTATCATAGGTAACCTCCCCATCCACAGTGACGATGAAGACACCCCCGCTTCCTGCGTTTAGTTCTGAGTCCACATTAAATGATTCCTTTAATTCTGCTGCTAGACTAGCCGCATTAGGTTGATAGTTTCACATCCCTCAGTATTCAATTTCAATTTTCATGCCCCTTTCTACCTTATCCCATTCACTCTTTCCAAGACTTTTTTAGATAATCTGATTTTGCGGCTCTCATTTCTTACTCTGAGACAATGATAACCCTAGTTAGCGGCTCAAAATTATGGACTTAGAATCGATAGAGATCTTATCATCGATCTCAGAGCCATAAAAAAGAATGGTGAAACCCAAATCTTTAAAAAAATCTAACCATTATATGATTTACGAGATACTATGGAAAATTTAATCATTTAGTTTGCTTAAATTTTTTAATATTGGATGGAGATATCTCGAAAACTTATACACATTATTAAAAAGGTTAGTTCAGTTGCATTAATGCTCAATAAAAACTAAGATTATTTTTCTTAAAAATCATCACTTATCTCTTGCTGTTAAGTAATTTTATAAGCGATAATTTTTTTAAGATTTAAGTTTACCAACCAATCACACCATGAGCCTCAGAAAACAACTAAACGGAGCATTACCGGACATCCTGCCTGCTAACCCCAAAAATGCGATTAAAGGCACAGAACTCATTCGCCTTATCCGACTCAAGATCGAAGGGAATTATTCAGACGCTTCGCTTCGCTACCATTTTTCCATCATGTCATGTGATCCCGGCTCACCGATCGCTAAAGTGGAGAAAGGTCAAGGTTACTACAGACGCACCGCCCCTGTACCCGTCTTATCTAGCGCTAAAGAAATTTTATCATTATCACAAGGTCGCTTAGAGGACTTTGGCGCGAACAAGGAAGTCATCGACATCGCACTGATGCGGGTGAAGAAATTTCGCGCTATCGTGCATCGCTGGGCAGAGGTAAATGGCAAACAGCCATTCATTTTTAGAGAACCGTTCCAGGCAAACGCCCCTATAGGCAACCTCTGGAAATTCCCAGAAATGGTCATGGTTGATTGGGAAGGTGCTATGGATCAGTTCGAAGTAGATCCCCTATTCCAGCTTAAGAGCACGCTCCAGCTACCAGCTTTTAGACTCATCGCATCCCGTCTCTATATGCAGGCGGGCTTACACTCATTCCGTGAAGATTTCTTCCAAGCACTGAGTTCATCAGAGTGGGCTAATGCCGGCGAGATCTACTACGCAGGGCCCATAGAAGATGAAGCACTAGCTGAGGCTTACCGCAGGCTGAATGCTAAGTTCGGTATCGGGGTCACTAGCTTCGGGCTCAGCTCCACCCAGCTTGATGATCTCCCACGCCCTGCAGAAATCCTCAATGCTCAGCCGAGAGAAACTGAGGCACTCATGGAGAGACTAGAGATCAACCGTATCGCTAGCCCAGTCTCGCGTGATCACATAGACTGGACCGCTCTCGACTCTATTCGCAATGACTCAGATGAGATCAACAAGCTATTCAGCTGGCTAATTGAAGGCATCAACAGTAAGAATCCTAAACCTTACCTTACGGACTAATCAACGTATCCTTTTCCATTAAGAGATTTTAAAAATACTTATTATGTCTGATTCCCAGCTATCACCTCCCCGGACATGGGCAGAAATAGACCTCTCAGCCCTGAGACATAATCTTCAGGTAGCACGCGCTATTTCTGGCCAGTCGATCATGGTCGTGCTCAAGGCCGCCGCATATGGCCATGACATCAAGAAGATAGCCCAAGCTCTCGACCAAGAAGACATTGCGTTTTACGGCGTGGCCAGCGTCATCGAAGCACGCCGCATCCATAGCACAGGGAGTAAGGCTAGGATCTATCTGTTAGGTCCCACGCTCGCGGATGAGCGGGCAGAAGTAGTGATCCATGGATGGACTCCATGCATATCGAGTCTAGAAGAGGCTCAGCAGTTCAGCGAATTAAACACTGGCAATTCACCACTAGCAGTCCATATCACCGTCGATACAGGCATGGGTAGAGGTGGGTTTCTCCCAACCACACTCAGCTCCGCACTTAGCGAAATTTTAAAACTTAAGAACATCATAGTCGAGGGCATCGGCTCTCATCTACCATCAGCGGATGAAGACCGAGAATTCACCCTGTCGCAGTTTAAAGCATTCAACAGTATTGTAGAAAAATGTGATTATCCATTTAAATACATCCATCTAGCCAACTCAGCGGGCATTCTAGACTACTCCACATCCGTCACCAATATCTGTAATCTCTGCCGCCCTGGCCTCATGCTCTATGGAGTTTCTCCGATGGAAAAATACCAGAGCCAGCTAAAGCCAGTGATGGCTCTCAAATCAAAGATTACCATCATCCGTGAACTACCCGCTGGCCATGGAGTCTCTTACGGCAGATCCGTGCTCTTAGATAAGCCCACCCGAGTCGCCACCATTGGAGCCGGCTATGGCGATGGCTACCCGCGCTCGGTTTCAGCGAACAATGCGGCAGTCATCATCCGTGGCGTTCGCTGTCCCATTATCGGCAGAGTTACCATGGACCAAATCATGATCAATGTCAGCGGACTACCAGAAGCGACGGCTGGCGATGAAGTAGAGCTTTTCGGTCAGAATATCAGCGTCACCGAGGTCGCCAAAAATGCCGGGACCATTTCCTGGGAAATCCTCACCAGAATCACCCCACGCGTCACCAGAACCTATCTGAACGAGTAGGATTCTATCATTGCCAAACTGCGGATTCTATGCTCTTTTATGAGCAATGAAAAGTCACTATCTCACCAGCATCTCAGCGTCCCTCATCACCGCTCTCAGTATGCCTAGCACCCTTATGGCACAACAGCCAGAAACACCTGCTAAACCTGCCCTAGCGCCAGAAATCGAAGAAGAGGTAGCCGAGATCCCTAAAGACCTTATCGAGGATCCACATGTTCGCGAGGAGCTCGGCATCAATGAATTCACAGCACCTTCTATCCGTCTCATTTTTGATGACCTAGACCAGCTAACGCCGATGCCGGTTAGGGAGACAAGGCACGTGTTACCAGAGCGTATGCCGCTCAGCCGCACCGATCTTGCATTAGAAATCGGCTTTCTCATCGCAGATGGATTCCTCGCCGTACAGCATGGACACATCGAGGACATCGAACCAATCGCTAAGAACCTTTCTAAATATGGCCGTGCACTAGGCGCAGGTGACAGAGTAAACCGCCACGCTAAATCACTTCTAGAAAACGCTAAGAAAAAGAACATCGAGGCTCTAAAGAACGAGCTCTCTGCGACTCAGAAAGATGTGGAGAAGGAACTTGTACAGCTTAAGGATGCCGATTTAGCGCACCTGATTTCGCTCGGTGGATGGATTCGCGCGCTCGAATGTGCCTCCGCGGCAGTAAACAAAGAATTTACCGAAGAACGCGCCAACCAGCTCTTCAGAGAAGACATCGCTGACTATTATGAGGGCTCCATCGGCGGGTTAGAACCACGTATTTCAAAGAAGCCCACCTTCGTCGCCATCAGAGAAATCTGCGCAGGACTCAAAGTCACCATGACCCTCGCCCCAGACGAGGAACCATCCGAAGCCAAGGTAAAAGAAATCACTACCCAAGCTAAAAGACTAGCGCTGCTGGCACTGACGCGTGAGAAGTAAAAGCTCACCTCTAAGAAATCATTGATATTAAGGTGATCGGTCTTGTCTCGCTCGGAGGTGCAATCACCGCAGACATCGCTAAGTATGCGCTTAACGAGCCCATCAAACAGAACGACATCATCCTTCTCCATCAACTACAAAGGAGTCCCTAAAATGGTGCTGACGGAGCAAGAACTAGAATACTCAGAGAGGGAACAAAATGTCCACGACGTGCTCTTCATGAAGCGTGGTAAATTCACACGTTTCCTTGAAATTCATCCTATTTGTTAAATGTTACCTGCATAGGTAAAGGGTTACTCGTAACTGATTATCCATCTATCAGCCTAGAAGTCGGACGCAACATCCCGAACATCGAGATCCCCATCCCAGCCAAATACATTCGCAAACTCATTGAGCAAGCAACCGCTATGCAATCTAAAACTTAATCTATCATTTTAAACAAGCTAGCAGCGATCAAAAGCTGTTAGATTTTTGGTCTTTATCCTGTGAATTACTTAATAAAAACTACTTGCTAGAAAATGATGCCAGTTTAAATTAATGCTATGAACGATCAAAACATCGCTATTTGCAAAGAAATTGAATCACATCTAAATGATAATATGGAAAGTAATGCTCGGAAATTACTAGAGCGTGACCAAATATTACAAACAGAGTTAGATTTATTTGAACAAACACTCCTTCCTAACCAACAGCAACATTGGAATCTTATCCGTAACCAGATGGATAACATGCGGATGTATGCTAAACTTGGTAAAATGCGCCTGATGGACAGTGATGAAAACGTCACTAAATTATTCGGTGACTATCAAAATGAATTAAGCGCTAACAGTGATTACGATGAGGCAGCGCTCCAACTCAATCTTGAAATGCACCAGCCAAGCGGAATCGGAGGGATTTTTAAATCACTCTTCATGTGGAAGGACACACCAGAAGAAAGAGTTAAAGAAAACAAACAAAAGTAATTTAACAAAATGAGTGGAACAGCACGACAATGGCTGATAGCCCTCATTACTCGCTTGCAATCCTCTCTGAATTAATCTTTTATGACCTAAAAAAATGAGGGTTTTACATCTTCAGACATCACCTCTAATATCACCTCATCTACCTATTTTACATCTGGCAGCACTCTTACTAACTTACAGCTAAATCAATAATCAAAACATCTTATTTATGGAAAATCAAACTGAAACATCTGAACTAAATGATAGCAGCCCAGGCGACAGCACAGGCAAATGTCCATTCAATCACGGACAAGCCGCAGGCGGACATAGCCACGGGAAGACCAACCAAGAATGGTGGCCTAATAAGCTCGATCTTAGTATTCTGCGTCAACATTCATCACTTTCAAATCCAATGGATGAAGATTTCGATTACGCTGCAGAATTTAAATCGCTAGATTTAGAAGCACTTAAAAAAGATCTAACAGATCTGATGACAGAATCTCAAGACTGGTGGCCAGCAGACTACGGTCACTACGGCCCGCTTTTCATACGTCTCGCTTGGCATAGTGCCGGCACTTATCGTACCGCCGATGGACGTGGTGGCTCATCCACCGGCTCACAACGTTTCGCACCACTCAACAGCTGGCCAGACAACGGCAACCTAGATAAGGCGCGCCTGCTACTCTGGCCAATCAAGCAAAAATACGGACGTAAAATTTCCTGGGCTGACCTGCTCGTCCTAGTTGGAAATGTGGCTCTGGATTCTATGGGCTTCAAAACCTTTGGCTTCGCCGGTGGACGCGAGGACATCTGGGAACCTGAACAGGATATTTACTGGGGGCCTGAAAGCGAATGGCTTGCCGACGAGCGCTACACAGGTGACCGGGTACTTGAAAACCCGCTTGCCGCAGTGCAAATGGGCCTTATTTATGTGAATCCAGAAGGGCCTAATGGTAACCCAGACCCCATCGCATCCGCGCGAGATATCCGTGAAACATTCGGACGTATGGCGATGAATGACGAGGAAACTGTGGCACTCATCGCAGGAGGACATACCTTCGGAAAAAGCCATGGAGCCGCAGATCCAGATGAATACGTAGGACCAGAGCCAGAGGGCGCACCGATCCAAGAACAAGGGCTCGGTTGGAAGAACTCATTCGGCACTGGTAACGCTGGCGACACCATCACCAGTGGACTCGAAGGCGCATGGACCACCCAGCCTACAAAATGGACCAATGATTACTTCAATCACCTCTTCGGCTTCGAATGGGAACTCTTTAAAAGCCCTGCTGGAGCACATCAATGGCGCCCTAAAAACGGTGCTGGAGCAGGCACCGTCCCAGAAGCACATGACTCCAACAAGAAGACTCACCCTTTCATGTTCACCACAGACATCGCACTCAGAGAAGATCCTGTTTACGAGAAAATTTCACGTCGTTTCCATCAGAACCCTGACCAGTTTGCCGATGCATTTGCCCGTGCATGGTTCAAACTCATCCACCGTGATCTAGGACCAGTAGCCTGCTATGTGGGTAATGACATCCCAGATGAAGAACTAATCTGGCAGGATCCTATCCCAGCGGTTGATCACCCTCTTATCGATGACGCAGACATCGCGTTACTGAAAGAAAAAATCTCTGCTACTGAACTCACTGTTTCCCAGCTCGTTTCCACTGCTTGGGCGTCTGCATCTACGTTCCGTGGGTCAGATAAACGTGGGGGTGCCAATGGCGCACGTATCCGATTAGCTCCGCAGAAATTCTGGGAAGTCAATCATCCGTTCCAGCTCGCTACAGTGTTAGGCGAGTTAGAGTCTGTGCAATCTGAATTTAACAGTGATGATAAAAAAGTCTCACTCGCAGACCTCATCGTCCTAGCTGGATGCGTGGGAGTAGAAAAGGCTTTAATGAATGCAGGAATAACGATGTCAGTCCCATTTTCACCAGGTAGAGCAGATGCAACCGCCGAGCAGACTGATGTGGAATCCGTAGCCTTTCTTGAGCCACAGGCTGATGGATTCAGAAACTACCTTAAGGCACAATACACCGTTACTGCCGAGAAACTTCTCATTGATAAAGCGCAGCTCCTCACCCTAACTGTTCCAGAAATGGCCGTCCTACTAGGTGGAATGCGCGTGCTAGATACCAATTACGATGCATCTGATCACGGAGTCTTTACTGAAAATAAAGAAGCACTCACGAATGACTATTTCGTCAACCTACTCGATATGCGCACTACCTGGAAAGAAACTTCACCATCCGAACAAGAGTTCCAAGGCACCGACCGTGCCACAGGTGATGCGAAATGGTCAGCAACTCGAGTCGACCTCATCTTTGGCTCAAACTCTGAGTTACGCGCCATCGCAGAAGTTTACGCGACATCTGACAGCAAAGAAAAATTCGCCCAAGACTTCGTCAAAGCCTGGGACAAGGTGATGAACCTAGATCGCTTTGACCTAAAGTAGCCGATTCAGTGATATCGACCAGTAGTCGACGCCAAATACAAAAAAGCCACTCAGAAGACTGAGTGGCTTTTATTATGATTTGTTAGCTTACTTCGTAGATGCTTTCTCGTCTGATTTTGGCTTCCGCTTGAGTGGCTTGAAGCTGAGTTCTTCTGTGCCTTTCTTGCGGGTGACTTTGACGTTGTCGCCTTCTTTTACGTCTCCTTTTAGGAGTGCCTCGGCAAGCGGGTCTTCCATGAAGCGTTCCACTGCACGGCGCATCGGTCTGGCTCCGTACTTAGGATCGTAGCCTTTTTCGATGAGTAAATCGCGGGCCGATTTATCGAGCTTAAGCGTAATCTCTTTTTCTTCGAGTCTCTTATAGAGCTTGCTGCACTCTAGATCCACGATGACATCGAGATCCTTCTTCTCAAGCGCATGGAAGACAATGAGTTCATCAAGCCGGTTGAGAAATTCTGGTTTGAAATACTTACTAGATTCATCAAGCGTCTTGGCTTTCATTCCTTCGTAGTCCGCCTCGTCTTCATTCATGGCACCAAAGCCTAATGAAGTCTGACGCTTCACAGTTGCAGCACCCACGTTTGAAGTGAGGATGATGATCGTGTTTCGGAAATCAATCTTACGTCCAAAACTATCAGTCACCATTCCCTCTTCGAGAATCTGGAGCAAGAGGTTCATCACATCTGGGTGAGCTTTTTCGATCTCATCAAACAGAATAACCGAGTAGGGCTTACGGCGAACTGCTTCTGAAAGCTGGCCGCCTTCTTCATAACCCACGTATCCCGGCGGTGATCCAATCAGTCTGCTCGTTGAGAATTTCTCCATGTATTCTGACATGTCGATCTGGATGAGTGAATCGCTGTCGCCAAACATGAATTCTGCAAGGTTACGTGCAAGGTAAGTTTTACCAACACCAGTAGGTCCTAGGAATAAGAATGAACCGATCGGTCGGCGCGGGTCTTTGAGGTCTGCACGAGAGCGACGGAGTGCCTTACTGATGGCAATCACAGCTTCGTTTTGACCGATGACTCGGGTTTTGAGATCCTCTTCCATCTTGAGTAATTTCTCGGCTTCCTTTTCCTCCATACGCTGGAGTGGGATACCAGTCCACTTAGCAACGACGGTCATGATGTCGTCCTCATTGACCTCGATGATGCTCTCATCACTTTCCGCTTTCCACTCAGCGAGGATATTTTCCAGCTTTAACTTGGCTTTCTTTTCTTCATCGCGGCAGGAGGCTGCCTTCTCAAAATCCTGTTCATCAATAGCGCCAACTTTCGCTTTATTGATCTGCTGGATTTCTGCTTCTAGCTCTTTTAGTGCTGGGGGGCGAGTCATCTGACTGATCCGCGCACGAGAGCCCGCTTCATCGAGGACATCGATCGCTTTATCCGGAAGGAATCTTCCAGTTAGATATCTTGAAGAGAGTTTCACTGATGCTTCGAGCGCGGCTTCTGTGTATCTCGCTTTGTGGTGAGACTCGTATTTCTCACGAAGTCCGTGGAGGATTTTCACGGTGTCTTCCTGCGATGGCTCTTCCACTCTGACCTGCTGGAAACGTCGCTCAAGAGCTGAGTCTTTCTCGATAAATTTTCTGTATTCATTCAATGTGGTCGCACCCACACATTGCAGTTCGGCTCTACTTAGTGCTGGCTTGATAATATTTGATGCGTCCATAGCACCCTCCGCTGAGCCTGCACCCACGATGGTGTGAAGCTCATCGATAAAGAGAATGACGTCTCCGACTTTTCTTATCTCATCCATCACCGCCTTAATGCGTTCTTCAAATTGACCACGGTATTTAGTGCCGGCCACCATGAGGGCTAGATCGAGGGTGATGACCTTTTTATCCCTGAGTAGCTCTGGAACATTTCCGGTAACAATTTCCTGTGCGAGGCCTTCTATAATTGCAGTCTTCCCCACACCTGCTTCACCCACTAACACGGGGTTATTTTTAGTGCGGCGGCAAAGAATCTGGATCACTCGCTCAGTCTCAGATTGTCTACCGATGACTGGGTCTAGCTTTCCTTCCTTTGCCATTAAGGTAAGATCTCTACCAAATGCCTTGAGTGCCGGCGTCTTGGTTTTTTCTTTGCCATCTTTAGATTCTTCCTCTTCTTCATCATCTTCAAATGCTTCAAAGATATCCTCATCATTATCCTCTGGGTCGAAATTAGGATCAATCTCTGCGAGAACTTCCTGGCGGGCGCTCTGGATATCTATGTCGAGGCTATTGAGAACTCTTGCAGCCACGCCTTCGCCTTCGTGAAGTAACCCTAACAAAAGATGCTCGGTTCCTACATAAGAATGGTTGAGTTGCTTGGCTTCCTTATCTGCTAGACTGAGGACCTTCTTCACTCTTGGAGTGTAAGGGATCTGACCAGAAATAGGTTGATCTGGGCCAGTGCCGACCTGCTTCTCGACTTCTACGCGGACGGTGTCTAACTTTAGCCCCATCTTTTCTAGGACATTGACAGCGACTCCCTGGCCTAACTTGATGAGACCTAACAGCACGTGCTCGGTGCCCACATAGTTGTGGTTAAACCTCTCCGCTTCTTTACGGGCGAGTGCGAGTACTTGTTGTGCTCTTGGAGTGAAATTATTCATTCTTCTTTAGTCTGTGGGTGGCTCAATGGGAAGCTCATCACCAGCATCGATGTTGTTTACTTCATTTTCTATTATACTATTAGCAGGGGGATCAAGATTTTGCAACTGATCACGGATAATTTCTGCACGAATTAGGTCTCTTTTCTCAGGTTCTAGCTCTTTTCCGGCGTATAATTGCAGATGCGCCGGCTGAATTTCCATCATCAGCTCATCACAAATCTGCATGGTGCCCTCTGGAAAATAACCGAGATCTGCACCAAGTCTGAGCAGAGAAATATGCGTGAATGCTTCCTTAGAATCAAACAGATGAGCATGCTTGAGGAGCCCATAGGCTCTACCGATTTTGTCGGTAAGCTGGTCTGACTCTTCCTCCATCATTTTGAGTCTAGCATTGCGCTCATGGTTCGCGACCTGATTGATCACACGCTCTAATCGATCAATGATCACCTCCTCGGACTCGCCCAGTGTGGATTGATTTGAAATCTGAAATAAGTCTCCAAGAGACTCCGTGCCCTCACCAAAAAGACCTCTAACAGCAAGACCTATCTTACTCACCGCCTGAAGTACCTGACCGATCTGATCGGTAAGGACTAGAGCGGGCAAATGAAGCATCGCAGAAGCACGCATCCCAGTGCCTAAATTAGTAGGGCATGCAGTAATGTAGCCTAGCTTGCCATCGAAGGCATAACTGAGTTTGGTTTCTAGCTGTCGGTCAATAGAGTCTAACAGATCATAAGCTTCTCGCAGATGCATGCCGGCGAAGATGGACTGCATCCGCAGATGATCTTCCTCATTCACCATCAATGAGAGCGATTGCTTTCTATTCACTACGGCAGCACATCCATCACCCCTAGCGGCTTGCTCGCGGCTGATAAGGTGGCGCTCTACCATGACCTGTTTTTGGAGTGAATCCAGCTCCGATAACTCCTGCGCGAAACCGTTCTTCATCTTATTGAGCCCTTTGATTTCCGGCAGGATCGTTTTTAAAATCTCTTTCCGCTCCTCCTTCATCGCCCATCCAGGGAATGGCAAGTCACGGAGGTTACGCGCTAAGCGAATGCGGCTAGTGATGACCACCGCATTGTCCTTGCTTTTACCCGTCATCCAGTCTGCCGGATGCTTCACCAGTGTGGAAAACCTCATCATGTTATTTAGCACCTCCGACTTCTACCGCTAAGGAATCCTGAAATTTAGCCAGCTCATCTTTAAGCTTTCCTGCCTTTTCGTACTCTTCATTGACGATTGCTTTTTCGAGCTTGCCTTGGAGATTTTTCAACTTTGTCTTCGCCTCCATGACCTTGAGCATCCCCTCTGGGACTTTGCCTGTATGCACGGTTCCTTTATGCATATTACTGATCATACTCTTCACTTCACTACCAAATACATCATAGCAAGAACTGCATCCGAGCCGGCCTATCTTGCGCAGATTTTCGAGCGTGAATCCACACTCTTTGCACTCATTGAGGTTTGCGGCCACATTCTCCTCTGCGTGGCTAGATTGATCATCGTTCATCAGAATGCCTGATAGGCTAAAATTATCTAGATTAGTAATCCCCTGCTCGTCCGCACACTCGGCACAGAGATGGGTTTTCTGAGACTTATCACCCACTATTTTGGTATAAGTCACATTCGCTTCTTGTTCACAGAATTGGCACTTCATCGTTGCATTATATTACACACGGATGCACTAGGATGCGAAGTTTTTTCTCAAGAAAATGAGTCAGTAACTAGTTGAGCTAATCGAGAATCTCCTGTTTACTAGAATCATCTAACCATCTTTAAAAGAACTCTGCAATATCTCCCATCAAAAGTTTGATGGTCAAAGTCAGATTATTTTAAATTGAGAACTCACTGATCAATACCTTAGATGATTTACTGGTTAGGGAACAAACTGCTGAAATCCCATGAAATCATCATCAGTGCACTAATGCATCATACCCTTACGAGGGTAATCATAGCAGATTAGCCTGGGTGTTTTTTCATTCTTTGCCAGAGACTGAAGCTTGGAGTTTTTGGAGTTTGCCGTCGGCGATGCCGTAGATCCAGCAGTGGACATGAAGTTCTTGGCCACTTTCCCAAGCGTCTAGGACAGGTGGGGATTTGCAGACATTATACATTTGCTCCATGACATTTAGCTCACAGAGGCGATCTTCCTTGGCTTGGCCTTCTAGCTTTGACAATTCATCGTGATGCAGCCGCTCTACGTCCTTGATGTGCTGCAGCCAGCTATCTAGGCTGCCAAACCTCTCATCAGAAAGCGCGCATCTGACTCCGCCGCAGAGGTAGTGACCGCAGACAATGATGTGCTTTACTTTTAAATACTCAACCGCGTAGTGGATCACAGCGAGAGTATTGAAATCTGCATGAACAACCATATTAGCGATATTTCTGTGCACGAAGACATCGCCCGGCATCAACCCCATGAGCTGGTTCGCGGGGACACGGCTATCTGAGCACCCGATCCAGAGGTAGTCGGGTTCTTGCTGCTCTACTAGGCTCTTGAAGAAGTCCTTTTTCTCTGCCTGGATGGAGTTTACCCAGTCGATGTTGTTTTTAATAATATGATTTAGCTTGTCCATCGTTTTCAGTTATACGACAGAAGACTAAGGCTTGGCAATCGGGATTTTCTGTAGAGACTGACATCGGGATTTCAAATGACTATTTATAAAGAAAGCAAGACTATCTTCCTCCTCTCGCTGCCACTAATCATCGGCCAGGTGGGGCAAATGCTGCTCGGCCTCGTGGACTCCGTCATGGTGGCAAAGCTCGGGGTCACCGAGCTGGCGGCACTCACGCTGGCGAATAACCTCTTCTTTGTCCCGTTCATCTTTGGTATTGGCATCATGACTTGTGTTTCTATCCGTGTTTCTACAGCAAAAGGCGCAGGAAATGCAGCAGAAGTCCGCTCGGTGTGCCGAAATAGCACCTACTTAGCTCTAATGATAGGTACGGCATTTTTCCTCTTGGCATGGGTGGGAAATGGACTCATTGAGCACATGAAACAAGATCCTATCGTGGCGAGTAGGTCGCGAGGTTATTTTATTATTATCTGTGCGTCCCTGATCCCTGGCCTAGTTGCTATCTCCCTCAAAAACCATGTCGATGCACTGGACAGAATGTGGACCGCCTTCACGATCAGCATCGCGGCTGTCATACTTAATGTTTTTCTCAACTGGGTGCTAATCTATGGAAACCTCGGTGCTCCTGCGATGGGTCTAGAAGGTGCAGGCTATGCCACACTTATTTCGCGGACCATCCTCGTATTAGCGATGCTAGTCTGGTTCGCTAAAGATGCCAGTTTAGCAAAATGGACTCCCTACCGCTGGTTTACACGGCTAGATACGCGGGAAATAAAATCCTTACTAAGATTGGGGTTTCCCGCAGGCTTACAGACTCTCACAGAGGTCGGGGCCTTCGTGATGAGTGGTATTATACTGGGCTGGATTAGCAAAGAAGCGCTCGCTGCACAGCAAATCGCCCTAGTCTGTGCTGGCATCGCATTCATGATTCCACTCGGAATTTCCATCGCCCTCACCATCCGTGTGGCTGAAAAAGTGGGGAGAAATCAGACATCTAATCTTCATGCTATCTACCTCTCTGGCTGGTCGTTAACACTGGTATTCTCGATACTGACCGGGATGAGTTTCCTGCTTTTCGGAGGGCAAATGGCGCAGCAGTTTATCGATGATGCGCCTCTTGTAATCGCTTACGCCACCAGCTTCTTGATGGTAGCGGGCGTTTTTCAAATTGTCGATGGCCAACAAGTCGCTTCCATCGGAATGCTCCGCGGGCTACACGACACCACCAAGCCAGCAGTCATCGGTTTCTTCTCTTACTGGATCATCGGCATCCCCTTCGGCTACTGGCTAGCATTTCATACCAACGTTGGTGCCGTGGGTATCTGGTGGGGACTCGCCCTTGGATTAACGATCGCTAGCATCTTGCTGGGTGTCCGATTGTGGAGATTCCAGGTGAAATGAGTTACATTTCATCTGGTTATCGAGGAAGAGTAAGCTCGTGGAATTTATCCCCAGAAAAACGTCATTTCTTCGGGCAGTGAATAATCTACATTCAAACCAGATTGTAAATTAATACCGGATTTCTGGATCTTTGTATTCTTTGCACTTGGAATGTGTGCTTTACTCATCTACCAACTGCTTAGCAGACTTTACTATGCGTATTCTACATATATTATTTAAGAAAGAACTTAAGCAATTTTTCCTCTCGCCATTTGGCTGGGTGGTGTTTGCTATCATTATGTTGTTACAGGGTTTATGCCTTTCCTCTGTGCTAGAACAGTATGAGAAACGCCCGGTGGTGAATAACATCCTACTCGATAGCCTCACAAACCCGATTTTCACGATCTATTTCCTATTTCTTTTTCCACTGATCACCATGAAGCTCTTCTCTGAAGAAGAGCGGAGCGGGACTCTGGAGACTCTGATGACGGCGCCCATCCGCACATGGCAGGTAGTGCTTTCTAAGTATTTTGCTGCCTTCGTATTCTATTGCTGCCTGTGGATTCCTCTTTTCTTTCACATCAAGATTTTCAACTTCTTTTCCAGCACTCCTATACCTCTTGATTGGGGAGAAATGACCGGAGTGTTCCTGATTCTCTTTCTAATTGGTTCGTTTTTCATTGCTGTGGGTTGCCTGGCTTCATCGCTCACTTCTAGCCAAATCATTGCCGCGATTGTGACCTTCGGATTATTAGCATTCCACATGTTCCTCGGCTTCGTCCCGGTGATCATGGGCGAGTCTTCATTTAACGGAGCTGCGGGCGCACAATTTTTCCATTATATTAACATGAACGAGCACATCAGCACTTTCGGGCAAGGTCTGATCGATTCCAGGCCATTTGTGTATTATATTTCCATGACATTGTTCTCTCTTTTGCTCACACACCACGTCGTAGATTACCGACGCTGGAAAAACTAATTTCCTAACTCTATGCCGTCTCAAAAACCAGACATTATCCTAGACCCAGACTCAGAAATACTCGCACCCACTGAGAAACTTTCTACAACTGAAAATTCACCCCCAGTGGCTAAGAAAAAGTCTCAATCTACTGCTAAGATCAATCGCTTAAACATCGGGGCGATTATCTTAATTCAAGTGGTGCTAGCCTTCATTTGCGTCTGCTTGGTGAACTATCTCACCGCTAATAAACATATCAGGAAGGATCTCACTTCTGGTGGACAGTACTCGCTCTCTGATTACTCGATGAAGTTCCTCAATAGCGAGCTGCTAAAGAACCATAAGGACACGATCAAGATCTTCGTGATTTCTCAGCAAACCCCCATTTATAGTTTAAGACTCCGGAGTGTATTCGAGGAATACAGCCGTAATTCAGCCGCTGAGATAGAAGTGGAATTCATCGACCGCGTGAAGGATGCGAACCGACTCAACGAGATCTCCGCCATATACAGTAAATCATTTCACACTGACAGTGTGTTGATCGATGCTCGCACTGAGGCTGATAAAACTGAGGTAGAGGCACCTAGTGCTTCTTCTCTGGCCGGCAATCCTAGTCAGCCAGTTAAAGAGCTCGTCTCACTGAAACGCATCAGGGAATTCCCTATCAATGCTCTGTTCGTGACTTCAGAAGATGGATCACGCATCGCCGCTTGGCAGGATGAGAAAATAATCACTACCTACCTACTCAGTGCTATTGAGGGTAAACCTAGGAAATTTTACTTTATCGTGGATAAAAGCGAGGTCGATGATCTTGGTGATGGTTCTCCTGCATGGAGAACCTTTAGCCGACTACTAGATAGCCAAAACATCCAGCTGCAACCTTATCAAATTTCATCCAACAAACCCATCCCAGCCGATGCTGAGGGTGTAGCGATTATCGGCCTCGATGTTGATTTCGATGACAACGAGATCGACGTTCTCGATGAATATTGGGGCAGAAATAGCGCCACAATGTTCATCACAATCAAACCTGAGGCTAAGCTGGTAAAGATCCGCCGATTCCTAGCGAGCTACGGCGTCATGGCGGAAAATGACCGTGTCACGAGCATGATTAATGGACGCAAACTCACTAAGGCGCGCGGTATCTTCGTAAGGGGAAATGAAATCACCAAGGGATTTGGTGACCAGGCGACTCAGCTAGATGGAATGTCGCGCTCGCTTTCTCTGGTCAACGTGGACCAACTCGCCACTAAAAACATCAACGTTCACTCGATATTGAATTCCGCACCCGGCTGGTGGGGCGAAACTGGCTACCAGAAAAGCGAAGTTCAGTTTGACCCAGGCAAAGACAATGGCTCAGATCCTAATAGTCCTCTTGCCAAGCCCGTGTCGCTTGCCGTGGCGGTGGTGCGAGGTAAGGAGAACCTGGATCGCACTAAGCATCTCACCTCAAAGATGATCGTCATGGGAAACACTCAATTCCTAAGACCTAACAACATGCGGGGCGAACTCAACCACTTCATGGTTTCATCTATCAACTGGCTCGCTGGCAGAGAAGATCTCGTAGGGAGCATCGGACAAAAGCCGGTGCAGAGTCAGAAAATCACCATCCCTGAGAAACAGAAGTCTCAGATCAACCTCGCGATTCTATTTGGCCTCCCCTGCTTCGCTGCAATCCTAGCATTCATCGTCTGGTTGAATTGCCGCTCATAACCTTCTCCATTAATAACCAAGAAAGACAGTGCGAATACTCACCACCATATTCCTAACCCTCTGCACTGCGGCTTTGTGTTTTTGGCTCTATCTGGACATTCAAGAACAGCAGGAAACATCATTACTTGATGACAGTGGCGCGGTTCCCTCTGGCTTCCGGCTGTTTGATAACCCTGCACTGCTCGACAGACATTCCATTTCTCTTTCTAACAAAGGCGGAGATGAGCACATCTTTCAGTTAAACCGCCATTCTCGCTGGGACTGTATCTCTCCCTACCAAGATCGAGCCGCTGGCATCCTCTATCTAAAACCGCTGCTAGATTTCACCATAGCCGCAGAAGTGGTGGAGTCCATCCCACTGAGCCAGCTCAACCTAGAAGACTACGGACTATCAGACAACTGGACTAAGGTGGTTGTTAGAGACATTCATAACAAGATCGCAGCGAGCTATAAGATAGGCATCGATTCAGCCTGGAAACACCGAGTCGTGACCCAAGATGACCGTGGTCAGCAAGTCGCTACTGATATCCCCACTGTTTATGTGATCAAGGAAGACGCTGAGGATGATGATATTCTCTATCTCGTGGCAGATCCTACATTTAGAATCCGCTCACTCTTTAAGAATAGCTTTGAGAACTTCCGCGACCACCGACCGTTTGCTCTCAATCGGAAATATATGGAGGAAATCCGTATCAAACAAGCCAGCCGAGAAATAGTGCTGGATCACTCATCTCCGGAGTCTCCATGGAGAATCTCCAAACCCCTCGACCTAGGGGTAGATTCCAAAGCTTTATCTAAGCTTTTGGTAGATATTTCAAACCTAACCGCTATCAAGCTACACCAAAAAGACTCTATCACGCTGCCTCAGGAAACTAACAATCTCACCCAGGTTATTATTAAGAATTTTGAGTCCGCGGACGAAGTCACGCTCACAGTCTATCCGCCACTGGATGAAAATGCTAAAACTGCGTATGCTACGATCAGTAACAGAGATGTGATTTTCGAACTCCCTACTCAACCTATTGAAGGCTATAAGAGTTCCATCGCCTCTCTCCCGACGAGTGTGAACGCCCTACGAGCGCGTAACATGCTCAATCTAACCAGAGGAAACATCCGCGGATTCGTCATCAGACAACCCTACGCTCAACCGATCATCATCGCACGTCCTGCGGCAGGATCTAACTACGAGCTTCTCACCATTGATGGGAAAAGAGCGGCACCAAATGAAATCTCTATTGCAAATCTTATCGCCGTTGTTTCTAGAGAGCCAGTAAAAGCATTCGTCACAGATGCCGCCACAGATCTCAGCCTGTATGGTTTCCATAATCCTATTCTCACACTAGACATCCGCCCCCTAGCCGGGATCAGTCAGAGATTATTTTTCTCACGTAAGGATGATCGTATTTACGCAAACCTACAAGGCCTCAGCGTGGTTTGGGAGATAGACACAGCCTCTTTCATACGTATCGCTAAAAATGAGTGGGAGTGGAAAAGTAACATCGTCTGGGATCTACTAAAGAACGACATTATCCAGTTCTCCGTTCAGCACTGCGATCAGGAAAAAATCACTGTTAACTATGATTACATGGCTGACACGATCTCAGCTAAATCAGGAATGAAAGCAAGGGACATAAGCAATAAAATCAACCCACTCCAAGCGAAATACTTTATCAATACCTGTAGCCAACTCAATGCCAGACGTAGATTAGGACCAGTTGATTCACAGGCTCAAAAAGCACTGGAAAATCCCATTTTTAGTGCTAGTATCACTAGTCAGCTATATGATGCAGAAGCCATGCCATCCTCAACGCTGACGCACACTCTTAAGGTCGCTAAAGCCAGCGAAACAGCCACCCTAGCAGCTTACTACTATGCCAAAAGCAGCAATGATCCTGACTACTTCATGATCACTCCTGCAACTTACAAACTCCTCACTACAGACCTTTTTAGTGAAGAATAATTCAACTAACGGCTCATGTCTCTAGAAACCAATTCCATCCTGAATATCCAAGAAATCCGCTCACAGTTTCCTGTTCTCTCGCAGAAGGTCAATGGTAACGCGCTCGTGTATCTAGACAATGCAGCTACCACGCATAACCCACAGGCAGTGATCGATGCCTCTGCTAAATACTATTCTGAGATCAACTCTAACATCCACCGTGGCGTACATTTCCTCTCCAGAGAAGCCACTGAGGCTCACGAGGCGGCTCGCGTCAGCATCGCTAAGCACTTCAATGCGGCTCACAGTCACGAGATCATCTTCACCTCTGGCACCACGGATGGAATTAATTTAGTCGCTAGCACCCTCACCTTTTCTGGAAAAATTAATGCTGGTGACCGTATTCTAATTTCCGCGATGGAGCATCATTCTAACATTGTCCCCTGGCAGATGCTCTGTCAGCGCACTGGCGCCGAACTAGACATACTGCCCATCACAGATGCTGGAGAATGGGAACTGGCAGAGCTTGATACCCTCCTAACAGAACGCACAAAAATAGTAGCGGTTAATCATATTTCAAACGCATTAGGCACCATCAACCCGATTGATATTATCATTTCAAAAGCGAAGCAAGTGGGTGCACTCACTCTCATCGATGGCGCTCAGTCAGCAGCATACATGGAGGTAGATGTGCAGGCACTTGGATGTGATTTCTACGTCTTCTCTGGGCATAAATGCTATGGCCCCACAGGCATCGGAGTCCTCTGGGGAAATGAAAAAATCCTCAACCAACTCCCACCTTATAGAGGCGGCGGCGAGATGATCAAACAGGTCACTTTTGAGAAAACTACCTACAATGAGCTCCCATTTAAATATGAAGCTGGCACCCCAAACATCGAAGGTGCCATCGTATTGGCAGCTGCATTTGACTGGATCGATGAGATCGGTCTAGGAGCCATAGGAGTCCACGAGGATCACCTCTTAGATCTCGCTACAGAGGCAATCAAAGAAATAGACGGCGTGAAAATCTACGGCACAGCAGAGAAAAAGTCAGCAGTGCTATCGTTCAACATTGCCGGTATCCACCATTACGACCTCGGCACACTGATGGATCAAATGGGAGTCGCCGTCCGCACTGGACACCACTGTTGCCAACCCCTAATGGCTAGATACGGCATTCAAGGCACCGTCCGCGCCTCATTTGCTGTCTATAATACTGAAGAAGATGTCGCCAGCCTCATTAGTGCTATCAAGAAATCTAAAATGATGTTAAGCTAAGTTTAGTAATCAACATACCATTTACAAACTACATGATCCACCCATCCGCCATCATTTCAGATTCCGCCATCATCGGAAAAAACGTCAGCATCGGTCCCTATTGCGTCATTGGTGATCATGTCAGCATTGGCGATAACTCTACATTAAAGTCACACGTTGTGATCGATGGCCACGCAACAATAGGTGAAAATAATTTATTCTACCCGTTCGCGGCGATCGGGCAGCTTACACAAGATTTAAAATACAAAGAAGAACCTACTTATCTCATCATTGGCGATAGAAATACCTTCCGTGAGAACTGTACCATTCACCGCTCTACCTCGCCAGAGACGCCTACTACGATCGGTGATGACAACCTCTTTCTCTGCTATTCTCACGTCGCCCATGACTGCGTGATCGGGAATCACTGCATCTTCTCTAACAACGGCTCCATCGCGGGGCACGTGGTCGTGGAAGACTATGTGATCATCTCTGGTCTATCTGGTGTGCATCAGTTCTGTCGCGTCGGCGCGCATTCCATCATTGGTGGATTCACTAAGGTGGTGCAAGACATCCCGCCGTTCACCATCGCAGATGGAAACCCAGCTGTGACCAGAGCGATTAACCAGATAGGACTGCAGCGACGTGGCTTCACTAAGGATGACATTTCCTCACTCCGCCGTGCTTATAAACGACTCTTTTTCAAGAAAGAAAAGAACCTCAAAGAAGCTATTGAGGAGACGAAACAAGCAGACTGCGCTGAAAACAAGCACGTGCAGTATCTGATAGACTTCCTAGAGAAAAGCGAGCGCGGCGTAACGAGGTAAAAACTTACCTCTAGCCTGATTAAAAGGAGGCGACCTCCGATTCGGTGAGTTCACGGAACTCCCCTTCTTCCAGCCCATCAAGCTTCACCCCACCTACGGACTCTCTCTGGAGCTTGGTGACTCGATTCCCCATTGCCCCAAACATTCTTTTCACTTGATGGTATTTACCCTCTGTCAGAGTCAGCCTGGCTGAAGTTGGAGTGATTATTTCTAGCTTAGCAGGCCTGGTTGGCTTTACCTCATCCCGCAGTAGGATCCCCTTGAAAAATTCTTCGACATAAGATTCCTCGATAGGTAAGATCGTTTCTAAAAGATAAGATTTTTCGCAGACGTAGTTCGGTGATGTTACGCGGTGAGACCACTTTCCGTCACTGGTGATGAGGACGAGACCTGTAGTGTCTTTATCGAGCCTGCCCGCGATGTGAAGTTCTTTGTGAGTGTATCCATCCAAGAAATCTAGCACCGTATCCTGCTCTTCATCTTGAGTAGCGCAGATAATCCCAGCCTTTTTGTTCATCACCAGATAGACCTCACCAGACTCCTTGAGCTCTCTGCCATTGATGGAGACAACGTCATCTGGCTTCACCTTCTTACCCTGATCCTTGATCACAGTGCCGTTGATCTCGACTCTGCCAGTCTTGATCGCCATCTTGGCTAGCGTGCGGGTGGCGTCTGAATGCGTGGCTAGGTATTTATCTAATCTCATCTGTGCTTAGTTCTATCTGCCCGCTGACTTTACACAACCAGAAAACACTAGACATTTACTCCCTGCCCGTGTTTGTTTCCTAACTTCGTTATTAGACGATATAATCTACTATTACCAAACTACTACTTAATATGAACCACCTACTTTCCATCGAAGATCTTAACGCAGAACTGCTCAATGAACTTGTGAACTCTGCCGTAAAGCTCAAAGCAGAAAGGGGAAACCCTAGCTCGCTCCCATTAACAGGACAAACGTGGGCAATGATCTTCACCAAGTCATCCACACGAACACGCGTATCATTTGAAGTTGGCGTGCGTGAACTAGGAGGATCGATCATGTTTCTATCATCCAATGACATCCAGCTCGGAAGAGGCGAGCCCATCAAAGACACCGCAAGAGTCCTCGGCAGAATGGTACATGGTTGTATCATCAGAACCTTTGCGCAGCAGGATGTGGTGGATTTCGCACAATACGGAAATATCCCGACGATCAATGCTCTCACCGACGAGGAGCACCCATGTCAGATCCTAGCAGACCTTCTCACGGTGAAAGAAAAGCTAGGAACTTGGGACGGGAAGAAAATAGTCTTTATCGGTGATGGTGATAATAACATGTCACGCTCATGGATATGGGCGGCGAAGTATCTTGGCTTTGAACTAGTCATCGCCGCACCTAAGAGCTGCCAGCCGCCCCTAGAGTTCATGGAAAAAGTCAACGCGCCCAACGTCACTCTTACCGATGACCCAATTGCTGCATGTAAGAACGCTGATATTATCAATACCGATGTCTGGCTGTCTATGGGACAGGAAGGACAGGCGGAGAAGGAGGCTTTATTTGGTGCCTACCAAGTGAACAGTGAACTACTCGCCCATGCCAATGATGGCCATGTTGTTCTACATTGTCTCCCAGCATACCGAGGCAAGGAAATCACCGAGGAAGTGCTGGAAGGGCATGCAGACACTATTTTCCAGCAAGCTGAAAACAGACTGCACGCTCAGAAGGCCGTGCTCGCTAAAATAGCGAACTAGGCCGCGATATCGTAATGCTTAGCGATGTCATCAAAGATTTTATCTCTGCGATGTCTCGCCTGGTCCACGTCTCTCGTCTTTAATGAGAATCTGAGACGTTCAGCTGTGGCATCTGATTTATGAACTGTGAGGTGGCACCACCATACACCCCTATTATTCCATAGGTGGTGGTTAGGATTGTCTCCGTTTACTCTAAGCGCTAATGTTGTTTTCTTTCTAGCCATATCGTTTTGGTTGTCTTTGAACAGCAAACTAGCGCAAAACTTTTCATTTACAACTAAAAAACTAATGTTTTTAATTGATAACATATCAACACTTTTAAGCATAATGACTTATATTTAATATTAATTTAGTAATGATTTGATTTCCTGACTCAATCTGGTGATTTCTTGTGCTTTATCCACACCACCAAACCTGGATTGCTCATGCAGCGTCACTAAATCAACAAGCCTTACAAAAAGCTTCTCATCTACTTTACTAGATGCGCTATTCACCCAGCTATGGTAAGTCTGCGCGACGGGTCTGCTACCGATCACTAAAGATAGCTTGTTTTCAATAATTTCAAATTCCTCCGGTACTGTGAAACTCGATACTGAGCCAGAGAGATTTTCGCTATCTACTTGCTTAACACGGACTTTAAATAGTTTGTAGCTAAACCAGAGAAGCGGGATAACACCAAGTACCCACATGACTAAATTCATCAGAGATTTATTTTCTTCGTTACTCCTCCAGATTAAGAAATCTTGCTTTATATTCTGGAACCAATCTTTGAAATCCTGCGCCCAACTCACCCCATTTTTCTCGCTCTCTAGTGATAGCCAATCCGGTGGGGTCAAATCTACGATGACCCATTTACCACCGATCCAAGCACTGCACCAAGCATGCGCATGGGAGCCGCGAATGATCCATGTGTCCGCATTCTTCTCCCGCACCACATAACCGACACAGTAGCGCGTAGGAATCCCCTGCTGCCGGAGAAGCAGTGCCGCAGTGGTAGCAAAATACTCACAATGTCCCCTCCTATCAGTAAGCATGAAGCGCTCAATATCCGATCCTTGAAAGTCTGTTTTTGGGACATCGAAGTGAAGCGCGTAAGTAAACTCCTGCATAAAAAAATCTCTAATTACGTTCACTTTGTCACCTGAAGATTCGTAGCTGCTTAGTTGCATCTCATCACTGAGCAATGCCACTGCTTTTTTGCAGCTTTTATGGATCGCTAGATCGAGAGTATTTTCTGGCTCACTATCTAGAAGGTTCTGATCCGTGCTCCACAACTGGTAATCTATAATCGCCTTTCTATTGATTAGCTTCAGAACACCTAATGGATGCACAGCCGCCTTAACATCTTCACCAGCCATTTCGCTAACAGCCACTAAACCCTCTGCCGCTGGCACAATGCTCTCTATCGTATCCGACTGCCCCTTACCTCGCAGCTTGATCATTTTAGGTGCGGAACCTGAACGCTCCATGATTGCTTCGTGTTCAGCATTAAAAACAAAAAGCCCAGAGCCTTCACTACCCAGTTCGATTCCAATTCTACTATCAAAGGCGTCCTCCATCGTATTAATATCATCAGCAGGCGATTTGTAGTAATAACTCCACAATACTCCATGGTGCTTATTGTAGCTATTCAGGCGCAGATATTCTGGAACATCATCACCCCACATTCTCCATTGAATATCGGAGTTTAGCTTCATCTTACCAAGCTGACCTAGAGTGGATCGGTGAGGGTTAGATTCCCCCAGGTCTGGGTCTTTGTGTGCGCTCCCATGTGCCGCGTAGGATTTATAGATAGCGGCGGTTTCTGACTGCATCCACACGGAGAGGAGCAACATCATCGGCAACGCCCAGATTAGACGTTTCCAGCCCAGACCACGCTTGATCGATACTGATAAAATCACTATCGTCATTAGGGTTAACATCGTAATGTGTACGTAGATATTCATCTTACTAGTGCATGACGCCACCACCAACACACCAAACAAATAAGGATATCCAGTGTTAATTTTTTTAGGGTTAATGCTCCTCCCTTCTTTGAGATCTTGTCTCATTCGCTGCCTAGAGAAATAGAAGAATGTATTTAAATTCATCTTATCGTTTTTCCCATATCTCTGGGATAACTCGACAGGAAGAAAACAAAGCGGAAACCATTTCATCACCTGAAATAAGCTATTATGATTAACCTCATCCAGCCAGACAAGAAAAAGCACTAAGCCTAATAGGCCTAAGGATAACTGAAATGCCTTTACGTAAGACATCGCATCAAAATCCCATCTCCATTTGACCCAATTCTTACCTTCCAGCAGAACCGCAATGATGAGAGCGATAAATGCTTCGCCCGTCATCGCTCCCCAGTAAAGTAACGTAACACCCGCCAACAATCTAGGTGGCTCTAGTGCAGAAGATTTTGAGTCGGATAGCATCTGATCTTTATCCTAGCGATGAAAATGATTTAAATCAAGCAAATGCCAGCCCATAAATTAGTGGCAATACTTCAATTCAAATCCTAATTCGCCTTGCCCATTTCACTCATAACAGCTAATAAACTCGTATGTTACCACAAATCGAATCCCTACTCGTCATTCAAGACAGAGACCATCAGATCCAGACACTACAGAGCGAGTTGGAAAAAATACCTCGCGATGCCGCCGCCATCAAAGGTAGACTCGTTGAGGCTCAATCGGCACTCGATATAGCCCGTGAAGGCATTCAGAAAAATGAGCTCGCAGTTAAAAAAATTGACCTCGATCGTAAGACACGTAAAAACACGATCGAAAGACTGACTGTCCAGCAGTTTGAAACCAAGAAAAATGATGAATTTGCAGCACTTGGAGCCGAGATCATCCGTTACCAGAATATGGTCGATGAGCTTGAGACTCAAGAACTCGAATACATGGAGAACTCTGATGGCCTGACATCAACATTCACCAAGGCGAACGAAAAACTTACCTCAATAAAAACCGGGATGATGGATGAGGTCAAAGCACTCACAGAAAAGAAAAGTAATCACTCCATCAGGATAGCCGAGCTAAACGAAGAGCGTGCTACTATAGCTAAGGATGTTGAAGATACGACGCTGACGATGTATGAGCGCGTATTTGCTAAAAAAGGAAATTCTGCCGTGTGTCCACTCCACGAAAATCAATGTGGCGGCTGCCATATGAAAGTCATTTCTGACACCGTGAGTAAAACCATTCAGGAAAAAGAACTCAGCCAATGCGAGAACTGCGGCTGTTTCCTCTATTCAGTTTAAAAAAAATGACTCCCCAGAGCCACACTCCCAGATAACAATCAACTAATAACCGATCACTAATTCACAATGCTACCTTGGTTTGAAAACGGAAAATTCCCACTCTACCTAGCTCCTATGGCGGGTGTCACTGACGTGGTATTCCGTACGATCTGCAAAGAACTTGGCGCAGATGTAGTGGTAACGGAATTCGTCTCCGCCGAAGGTATCATGCAGCGTGACGCCTACACCAAGAAATACACCGAATTCCACGAAGAACAACGCCCGCTCGGTATCCAGATATTTGGCGCAGATGGAGCCCGCATGGGCGAGGCTGCTAAAAAAATCATCGACTGGAAACAACCAGATTTCATCGATATCAACTTCGGCTGCCCAGTGAACAAAGTAGTTTCAAAAAATGGCGGTTCATCGCTACTCAGAGACTGCCCACTTCTGGCAAGCGTGGCATCGGGAGTAGCCAAAGCAGTGGGCGATCAGGTCCCTGTAACCGCTAAGATCCGAGTAGGCTGGGATCAAGAAACCATCAACGCACCAGAAGTATGCAAGACTCTCGAAGAGTCTGGGATGCAAGCCATCTCCATCCACGGCAGAACTCGCTCACAGGGCTACCGCGGCGAGGCTGACTGGGACGTCATCCAGCAATGCACTCAAGTAACAGATCTCCCAATCGTAGGAAACGGTGACATCGCTACCGGAGCTGACGTCAAACATCGGCGAGAAACAACCGATGTAAACGGAGTCATGATAGGACGCGCAGCCATGCAAAACCCGTGGGTATTCCGCGAGGCCAAACATTACTTAAAGACTGGCGAACAGCTCCCACCTATCCCGATGGAAGAGCGCTGGGAACTCATCGTTAGACACTGTTCACTTGCCATCCAGAGCACCCGCTATGGCGGCGAAGAAAAGCACACCATCATGGCGATGCGTGCCAGACTTATGGCCTACTGCAAAGGATTCCCAGGAGCAAAGCCGCTACGCTCTAGACTCTGCCAAGTATCCTCCCTCTCAGAGGTAGAAGACCTAGCCGCTGAGCACCTCAGCGGAAAACTTACCCCTATTGAAGTAAGCTAGTCTCTCATAAAAACAAAAAGGCCGGCAGCGTAAGACACCTCCTACTACTGCCAACCTTTTCTCTACACACAATACACACGAAGCTAATTTACTTAAATTCGATGTTATTACTCTTATCTATTACGCTTCTCAATTTTTCTTTCTTTCATTTTATTCACTAAATGAATGAACTCTGTTCTGAGACCCTTTCCATCAGCACCTTTACCCGATTCCGCTAGCTGCTTGACCAGATCTAAATCCCCATCACCGCTGTGCTCACTATCCCTGAGAACCATCCCAAATAAGGCAACTGACGCTGCAAACTTAAAATCATCATCCACCTGACCCCAGGCTTTATCATTGTCTTTTAAAGCAACGGATAAATAAGTGCTCTCATCGTTTACTTTCTGCTCGGGTTGCTTATACGCTAGCTTCACGAAGAGTAATTCGTCCACATGCTTAAGTGCTTCAGTTGATTTCTTGGCTTTTACTTCAGCTTTATTTTTTGCCCCATAACGGAGGCCATCTAGCTTGCTTTTATCCAATGCTACCCCTGGCACTATTTCGTAAAACGCAGTGACTCTGTGTCCCGCACCTATTTCACCAGCATCTGCTTTTTTATCGAGAAATGCAGCATTGGGTAACATTCTATTGGAGTATCCGATGAGACGATATTCCTTCACCTTCTCAGGATTAAATTCCACTTGGATTTTCACATCCTTAGCAATCGTCACCAGCGTCCCCATCATATCCTCAAGTAGAACCTTCCGCCCTTCCTTAATCGTATCAATATAACTATAATTCCCGTTACCATTGTTCGTGATCAGCTCTAGCATATTATCATTAAGGTTCCCCGTGCCGAACCCTAGGACTGAAATATCCACTCCTTTTCCGGCTCTCTCTTTCACTAGATCAGTCAGCTCATCAGGATCTGAGACACCCACATTGAAATCACCGTCAGTGGCAAGAATCACTCTATTCACTCCACCTTTAATGAAGTTCTCCTGCGCTATTTTATACGCCAGCTTGATTCCCGCTCCACCTGCTGTTGAGCCGCCTGCGCTGAGTTTCTCCATGGCTTTAGTAATCATCACTCTGCCAGCATCGTCCACCTTTGTAGCTGGGAGAACTAATCCAGAAGCCCCAGCATAGACTACGATACTAATCGTATCTTCCTCACTCATCTCCTCTAACAGATACTTCAAGCTCTTCTTGAGTAGTGGCAGTTTATTAGCGCGATTCATAGAACCTGAAACATCCAACAGAAACACCACATTAGATGCTGGCCGTTCCTCACGGATGATCTCTTTTCCCTGCAGCGCTATCCTTACCAACTTGTTATTTTCATTCCAAGGGCAAGCAGCCGCATCCACATGAACTGCGAAAGGATGCTTACTATTTTGAACTGGCTTTCCATATTGATAATCGAAGTAGTTGATCATTTCTTCTATTCTAACAGAATCCGCAGGCACTTGATTGCCAGCAGTAATTAATCTTCTGACATTAGCGTAAGAAGCAGTATCCACATCAATCGCGAAGGTAGATCTCTTAGTCTCCTTATCGACAGGCGCAGTGAAATCATTCTCGATCAACTTGCCATATTGTTCAGCGTTAATACCCTCGATAGACCTGCCTCTACCTAGCAACATCCCATTCTGTCTCGTCCTCTCATCAAGCCCTCTTCTGAGCCCTGCTTCAGCCACTGAATCGCCGAACCGGGAACTTGCAGCTAATTCAATAGGTGAAGCCTCAGACAGTGCTTTACCTGCTAAAAGCGCCGGCTGTCTCTTCCCTTTTATCTCGTTTAACTTATCAACAGATTTAGATCGCAAAGAGGCCTCCTTAGCTAAATATTGATCCTTTGATGTGGCCGCAAAAACTTTGCCTTCCTTCTTTTGCATTTCCACCTCCTGATCAACCTCATCTCTTGTAGAAGGGGCTCGGCTAGTGATCGCTTTCGCCTTATCAGCACTAAGCACTGATGGATTATTCTTAACCTCATTAGACATTTTCGGCTCATCTTCCCGAGCGTATCTAGCACCTTGAATTTCTGGTAAACTATTCTTAGCATCCTCTATCTGCTGATCAGCCGCCTCACTCTCCAGCGCGATCACCTCTGAGTTGCTGCTATCCTTCCATAAGGTAGACCCAGCTAAATAGAACGCGGCACAAGCGGCGACTCCTATCCCCAGACCCAGACCTCGCCTGCTAGAGCCTGACCCGCCAGATGACTGGTCGATGGGAATCACGTTCCCTCGCTCTGCAGCATCGATCTTATTCTCAAGCTCGCTGAGAAATTTCTCATCCACTCCCTTATTCTTAGCATGTTCTTTGAGCAGGCTATCGATTAAATTATTTTCGTTTTCCATTTTCTTTCTCCTTTTTAAATTAGTTATTTCCCCCACTGACACATTCTTTCAAGCTCACTCTCGCTCTCTGTAGTCGCTTACGCAGTGTGGCTCCACCTATCGATAAATCTTCAGCCGCTTCATCCGTGCTATTCCCTTCATAATAAAAACTCTTCACCGCCTGCAGCAGCGTCTCGGGGAGCTTAGACAAGCAGCTCTCTAACTTCATGAATACAGATGGCCCGCCATCCGTTCGCATCGACTGCCAGTCGCGCATTTCTGCTTCCATACTTTCTAACACCTCGTCATCGAGCGAAATATTGCGTTTATTCTTACGTAAATACTCCCGCCACTTGTTACGGATAATCCCCCGCATCCATGAACCGAAGTCTCTCGTGACGTCAAATTTACCCTTATTCTTCCAGGCAGCCACAAAGCTATCCTGCACGATGTCCTTGGATGTATTCTCCTCACGGGTCAGCGACCTAGCGTAGATAAGGAATTCACCATGGTATTCTCTCGCGAGCTCGGAAAATTTTTCACGTTCTATCATTTCTTGATTCTGCACAACTTTAGTCATCATTCACTAACTATTGTCATCGACGGTAAATATTGTGACATCTCATTTCAAAAAAGAAGCTGCCTGCTTGATAAAGGTTGCCTGCCTGTTTCATTTCGTCTTACCTAACACCCATGATCACCAAACGCATTATTTTCGAAGGCCGCGTCCAGGGAGTAGGCTTCCGCTACGCCACACGCCAAATCGCGCTTGGATTCGATGTCATGGGCTGGGTGAACAACCTCCCAGACGGCTCCGTCGAACTCGTCCTCGAGGGCGAAGACCAAGAAGTGCTAGAATTCATCGAAGAAATTACCGAGGAATCCACTCTATCCCACCACATAAAAAACTTCACTCAAGAAGACATCGCCCCACTTAAAGACTGCGTAGGATTCAGAATCACGAAGAATGCTTAACCACACCACACCCAGCAAGTACCTCAGCGAGCTTCTTCTCACTCACGGCGCCCTTATTCACGATACGCGGAGCCAGACAAGTAAGGCGGAAATTCTCTAATAAATAACCAGCCGCAATAAGCGCTCCATTCTCGCGCTTATTCTTCCAAGCATTTTCCCAAGGCACCAAATAGTCATGGACTAAGTCCATCTTCTCTAGATCCTTAATCAACGGCAATGAAGCCAAGCGCTTAATCCTCTCCTTTATCCCTTGGAAATACCTAGGATATTGCTGCAGCCCAGACCAGCCAACTTGCTTCATGAAATCCTTCCTCAGTAGCCAATCTAACTGACCTCGAAAATCAAACAGCACCTCGTCCAGATGCTTATCGTTTTTATTCTTTTCTAAATAGGCCTCCACCTCGCGAGACGCATTGATCACCTCCGCAAGGATCGCTCCCACCTGCTCCAAGCTGCCAAACAACTCACCCCTACCATCAGAGGTAAGTTTTCTGTAGTCCGCTTCATCTCTTGGAAGAGTTGCACCAAACACACCCTCCACCGCACAGCGCAGCAACTCAGCCTGATTCACCCCGCCAGCCTGCCCTAGATGAGGTAAATACAAGCGCACCTCAGTCGAAACCGGAATGTTTTTCATCACATACTTAGCATGATCAGCGTGCTCTAAAAGAAACAACCGCACACATCCCGCTCTGTGACTCCACTCCGCTTCCCACTCTGTCAGATAAACTTTCACCCCCACCGCATCACCCTCATCCACTAGTGCAGGAAATGCATACTTACCACGCACCTCTATGTGATCCGGCAGATCACCGCACTCCCAGCCCAGCATCCCACTCATCTCCCACTCCGCACCACTCTCTCTCTCAAATCTCGCATCCAGCAAGCGGGATAACTTCTTCCGGATCTCAGCCACAGATTTACCCATCGCTAGCTCATTCCCCTCATCATCACACACCCATACCTTAGTCTGTAGTTCCTCGGGAAGCTTCTGCATATCAAACATCCCCGCATCGATGCTCAAGCCCGTCTGCCTCGATAAATACTCCGCCAAAACCGCTAACAGCGCACCAACCCCAAAACCACCAAAAGCCCTGCGATCACACACGTAACTCACAAATGCCTTCGCCGTAGCCCCCGCAGGATTACAAGCCACCCGCTGCCCCTTCGGCATACTTCTGATCAATAAAAACACCCGCTCCTCTAACATCCCCTCCACTCCCCAGTCAGGGACTGAATCACTCATTTCTAACAGCTGATCCACGTGAACACCCAGCGTCACCCCATCATCCGGATCACCATGCGCTACTTTATAATAAACTGGATACTCTTGGCCTCCATCATCACCGGCATCCCCACCACCATCTCTCAACACACTAGGATAACCTGCCAGCTCATACTGAAGTTCAGTGACATCATCATACATCACATCCTGCATCTCTAACAGAATCTCATCACCATGCTCAGTCTCCCACAGATTAAATGCTTTCGCCGTATAGATTTCTTTAGGAATTCTCGCCTCAAAAAACTCTAACACCTTCTCATCACTCCACACTCCGCCCACTCTCCTCAGCATCTGCTCCATATCAGCCACCTTAGCGAGCAATGACTCCAGCCGCCCCAGACACTTCGGCGTCCGATGCAGCCCATTCCCCAATAATCCTTCCCTAACAAAAATCCCCCACGTAGCCACCGGATCGATCCTACCAAAATGCACACTCCTATCCTCCACGATCATCAGCGGACCGAACATCACAATCTCCTTCGCATACACCGCCCCCTGCTTCCTATCCCACTTCGCACTATGATATCTGCACCGGCATAAATTAGGCACTACCTCCTCTAGCCACTGCGGATCGATACTCGCCACCCGACGCGCCCACAGCCGTGACGTATCCACCATGTCATAAGCCAGCAGCCACTCAGGCTTCTTCTGACCAAACATCCCACTCCCGGGGAAAATCGCAAACTCCCGCGCACTCACCCCCTTATAAGCGCGTGCCTCCTTATCATACTTCCCCACCTGCCTCGGCATCCCGACAAGCAGCGCCTTATGCAACACCTCATGACTAGCCCAGCCCTTCATCTCCCCGAGCTCACCCTTGATCACCTGCCGCGATACCTTCACCTGCCGCAGCTCTTTATGAAGATTACCCCACTCCATCACCCTGCGGAAATTCAGATAACTTCGCTTACAAAATTTCCTCAGCTGATTCCGCTGCCAGCCACCCCTTTTTCCCATCTCTCTAAATTCATTCAGATCACCCCACAGATGCAGCAGCGAGGTAAAGTCTGATTCCTCATCATCCCACCGCTTATGGGCATCATCCGCCTCCTTCTGTCTATCCGATGGACGCTCCCTGGGATCCATCACACTCAGACCACTCACGATCACCAGCATCTCCTCATAGCACCCTACCCTCACAGACTCTAACAACATCCGCGCCAGCCTCGGCTCCACCGGAACCCTAGCGATCGTCTTCCCTATCCCAGTCAGTTCATTCTCCTCATCCAGAGCATCGATCTCCCGCAGCGTCCTATACCCCTCAGCCACATGCTTAGAAGATGGCGGGTCGAGAAATGGAAACTCATCTATCTCTGGAAGCCCCAGAAACTTCATCCGTAAAATCACCCCAGCCAGCGAACTCCGCTTGATTTCCGGGTCAGTAAACTCATCACGCTCCTCGAAATCCTCTTCACCATAGAGCCGATAACACACCCCATCAGAAATTCTGCCACACCGCCCCTTGCGCTGCCTTGCACTCGCCTTACTTATCTTCTCCACCTGCAACCGCTGCACCTGCCGACTCGGGTTCCACCTACTCACCCGTGCCACCCCAGTATCCACCACATAGACGATCCCAGGGATCGTCAGCGAAGTCTCCGCCACATTCGTCGCCATCACCACCCGCCGAACCCCAGGGATCGTATTAAACACCCGTTGCTGCTCAGCCATCCCCATCCGCGCATACAGTGGCAACACCACCGTACTCGCCATCATTCTCCCCTCCAGCACCTCCGCACACTCACGGATCTCCCGCTCACCTGGCAGAAACACCAACACATCCCCAGGTTCCCCTTCCTTAGAAATACTATCCACACACCGCGCCACACAACGAGAAATATCCTCATCAGCACGAGATTCCAAATACCGTGTCTCTACCGGAAATGTTCTCCCCTCCACATCGATCACCGGAGTATCCTTCCCATAGAAATCCGAAAACCCACCCGCATCCATCGTCGCCGATGAGATAATCACCCTCAAATCAGCACGCTCCAATAACAAGCGCTTCAGATAACCCAACAGAAAATCAATATTCAAACTCCGCTCATGAGCCTCATCAATGATGATCACACCATACCCACCCAGCCGCACATCACCCTGCGTCTCAGCCAGTAGAATCCCATCCGTCATGAACTTCAGCACCGTATTCTTGCCACAAACATCATCAAACCTCACCTGATACCCCACTTCTTCACCGAGCGACACCTCCATCTCCTCCGCCACCCGCTTAGCCACACTCGCCGCCGCTATCCGCCTAGGCTGAGTACACCCCACCAGCTTACGCTTACCAACAACTTTACCGCTCCCTTTAGAAATCTCCTGTAAATACTCCAGCGCCATCTTTGGCAGCTGAGTTGTCTTCCCGCTCCCCGTAGCACCCACCACCACCACCACCTGATGATCTCTCAATGCTGAGATCACCTCATCCCTCGCCCCACTAACAGGCAAATCTGGGTAACTAAATTTCCACTCTTCCTCCATCTTTCTTCACGTTTACTTGAGCAAAAAATCCTATTGATCACCCCCAGAAAAGGTCTAAACCTAATCGAACGTAAGTAAAGACCAACCACACACAAAACTCACAAAAACCCCTCAAAAAAACAGTAACCAACTCTAAAAAAATCACTCCAGATCAATAGGAAAGTAGTGAATTGTGAATGATGAATTGTGAGCCACTCCGGCGGTAGGTTTTGGGCCAGCAACCCCATACTGAAAACGGCTAATCTTCAGATAAAATAATCAATGAAAATGGACAACTATCTTGATGGCGAGAGTCACAACGCCGATGTCTGTGTCTATGGCGGAACCGCCAGTTTCTAACCAAAGGACTCAAAGACTTAAAAAATCGCGCACCGGGGTCGGGCAGCGTCTACGCCCAAACTACCCGCATTGGGCACAGCAATAAGATCTATCGTGAACGCTTCCTAAAACTCGTGAACGATCACAAAATCGAAGTGATTTACGACCATCGTCTGGGTAGGCCAGAAGCTAGATCCTTTACCGCCTATCACCCCGTCGAAGTGACCGATCTGGGAGAGCAATAATGCCAGGCACATAGTGAGTGGGTGGCAACTTGTATTTGATTTCAAATCCCTCCCAGACACACTTAGAATGTATGATCGATACAGCTCAAAGTTTTTGTCCATCAGCAAGCAGACGTTCTTTCAGCTTTGTGTAATCAACCTTTTGGACAGAAATATTTCCCTCAATGGCCATACTTGCCGCAGTTCCCGCGCTCTGACCGAGAATCATGAAGACTGGTTCCATGCGGATCGAGCCAAAGGCTACATGCGAGGAAGACAGCATTACGGGGACTAGTAAGTTAGTACATTCGCTCTCCTTGGGAACGATTGAGCGGTAGGAAATAGGATAAGGCTTCGGACATGCATGACCAAATCCGCCTTCATTCCGAACCGTAGTTTTCCCTTTTTCGACAACGACGACTCGCTGACAAAAGTGTGAGTCCATTGGATACGATGCTAGCCCCACAGAATCCTCGGCAACGCGCTTGGACTCACAGTCCGCCTGAGTCATTACGTAATCGGAAAGCATCCGTCTGCCCTCACGCACATAAAGCTGGTGCGGCCAGTTGGCCGTTTCCTTAAACTCGTCTGGATGGAGGCCAAAGGTATTAACCCTGGCTTGCAGTTCCTTGGGCACTTGTGGGTCATTTGCCAGAAAATACAGCTGTCCTTGCTGGTAGTCCACATGATCTTGGAAAACCTTTTCACGTAGCTGGTAGAGCTCACGCCATGGCATTGTAATCCCACGGCGTGGTGCTGGAAGCTCTGCAAATGAGCCTGGCTCATAAGTGCCATCCGGCCAGGTGTGGCTGCCACCGACGTAGTCCGAGGAGAAACTTCCCGCATTATTACTATCTCCTTCACGCATCTGCACAGGACCATCGGTCATCGGGGCAGTCGTATAGTTCAGAGTCCAGCGGACCTTTGGATCAAAATTCAGAAATCTCGCCAGTAGAGCGAACTGACCAGCGTCATAGCCCTCCGGCTTAACAAATTTCACCTTACCTTCTTTTTGAGTTAGATGCATACGGAAGTTGTATGCCTGGATATTGTAGTCACCCTCCCCTGGCTTACCAGCAGGCTCTGCTGAAATTTCAGGCAGCAGACCGGACTTGGGGTCGCTTGGAATGACGTAAGGGCTGATTGGCAACCCACAGAACTGATAGACTCCCCTCCAGGAAACAGTCTGCCACTGCCCACCGAGCGACTCACCATAAGTGCTAGCAGGCTCACGCCCTACCTGGTAGGAAACATTGGCAGCAGCGATCAGGTCACCTTCATAAGTGGCATCGATAAACACAGAAGCTTTAATAGTCTCCCCTGTTTCCATGCTGATTGAAACCAGTTTTCCGTCCTTTAAGACCGAATCATTTAGACAACGATTGTATAAAACAGTCACTCCGGCATCAGAAAGCATCTTGCGATAAAGCGTTTCCGCATTCACAGCACTAAAGTCAAGAATCCCACCGACCTCATCATAGAAACCCTTCGCCATCCCACCGATCGAGGACTTTGCCCCCACATCCGTGGCGGTAAGTCCTCCCGATGTCAATCCACCCACGTGCTTGTTAAACGATAATAGAATCACCTTGCGCCCCATTTTAGCCGCTTGCACCGCTGCAGTCACACCAGCAGGAGTTCCGCCATAGACAGCCACCTCGCATTCCAGAGTCTTGGCTTCACCCGCCTCAACCTGATGGTAATAGGATGGATACCCTGATGTTTCCCCACCCAGAGCAATGGATGCATTCATGGAAAACAGGGAGATTACAGCTGCTGGTAGTAAAGATCTCACCGCCCGGGAGGGCAATAGGCGAGGAGTTTGCTGAACGCCGGTGGGCTCAGTGTGAGTAGATTTCTGCAAATTAAAATTCATGATAATTATGGGGTGATCAATAGATAGAAGAAATTAAGCGTCAGTATCAAAAAACAATGTGACCGTGAATAGACGTTTATTACAAATTATCTTTCATTGAAACAAAAAATTCGTGTACGAACAATCCGCACACGGTGACTCCGTTAGAGTCCAGCGAACTGGATGTCGAGATTACCTACACGACGGAGAATGAGAGCGAGCCCACCGAGTCCGAGAAGAGCTTTGCGGAAGTTCGGTTTAAGTATCAATAATTACTGATGCAGGCCCCAAACCGCCACTTGTGTAAGTTAGTGAAAACCCGTCTGGTCCATTGGTGCGTGCACCAATGTCAAAATACAAGGTGTCAATAATGTAAGCAGGATCAGTGCTGTTCAATGGTGTGAGCGTCATTGTATTGAACGAGGTTCCTCTAAATCCAGCAGATGTGGTATCCACAGACTTAGCTCCGGCAAGATCATTACCAAAATCACCACTGCCATTTCCCCAAATGAAGGCTCTATAGCTAGAGTTGCTCCTGTGGCAACACTAGAGGGATCTAATACAGGAAGCCCTTTCGAGTCTGCCCGCTGAACCTCAACTAAGGTTTAATAACAAACATAAACCGTGCTCTCAGAATCTCTTCCTAGGATCGGATTATTAAAAGGCACCACGTGGATCTCACAGTTGCTGAACACTTCATTCAGGGTTTTCATGAAGTTCTCCTCTGGAGGATCGTCGGACCATAGGGCAAAGATCCCCCCAGGGTGCAGTTGATCGATCATTTTACGCAGTCCATCTAGATGATAGAAACTCGCGTGTTGTTCATTCAGAAGATGCGCTGGTGAATGATCGATATCGAGCAGGATGGCGTGGAATTTCTTTTCAGGGGCCCCTGAGTCGAAGCCAATTCCATTTTCCGAAACTGCGCGCTTAAAGAAATCTCCATGCTCATACCGACAACGAGGATCAGCAGTAAGTCCGGCACCGAGTGGGACGAGCCCTTGCTCATGCCAATCGATCACTGGTTGTAAATAATCGACGATAATGAGTTCACCCACGGAAGCGTGGTCAAGCGCCACCTTGCCAGTGTAGCCTAGGCCGAGTCCGCCAACCACAATATTAAGTTCATTATTTCCGGGAAATGCTTTTTCAGTAGCGGCCATCCCCAAAGTCGAAAGCGCCTCTTCCACCACCGTGAAAAGAGACGACATCAGAAAATCTTGGCCTAACATGATTTCGTAAACCTCTAAATTATCAAGCGTCATCATCGTGCGCTTGCGCAGCATCACTGCGCCGAGTGGGGTATCCTGATAGTCGATTACTTTGAAGCTAGGTTGCATAGACATCTATAGTCAGAGTAATCGCAGATGAATAGCCAAATCATCAATCTGCCTATCCCTTCACCCCTCATCTCCATTGACAATATGACCATCATGCGCCATGGGTACCCCATCAACTGATATGTCATTCGTAGAAACATTTAACCAACTGCCTGAACAGAAATCTGCGCTACTGCGGAAATTTGAAAACCTCATTTCACCAGCTAATCATGAGCAACTAGAGGCGATGGCACAGCAGAGCCAGACCCTGACGCTTCAGAACTTTGGTAAAACCATGCGGATGTTCGCGCCACTCTACGTTTCTAATGAGTGCGTAAACAACTGTTCTTACTGCGGATTCTCGCGGGATAACGCTATCCTCAGGACCACACTTACTATCGAGCAAGTAGTCACCGAGGCACGCCATCTCTATGGCCTAGGATTTAGAAGTGTCCTTCTTGTCGCTGGCGAGCATCCTAAATTTGTCTCAGACGGTTATCTCCAAAAATGCATTGACGCCATCAAATCCTTCATCCCCACCATCGCCATTGAGGTAGGTCCTATGAAGGATCATCAGTATGGCGAGCTGGTGAGTCATGGTGCTGAAGGACTCATCGTTTACCAGGAAACCTACGTCCGTGACGCCTATTCTAAGCTGCACACCGCAGGACCAAAGAAGAACTTTGACTGGCGGCTAGAGTGTCCAGAGCGCGCCTACGATGGCGGCTTCCGCCGCATCGGCATTGGCGCCCTTTTCGGGCTAGCACCATGGAAAAAAGAAGCCATCGCACTCGCCGCCCACCTAGAATACCTCTACAAGCACTGCTGGAAAGCCTCGTTCTCCGTCGCATTCCCACGGATGCGCCCCTACGCCGGAAATTATCAATACACCCCAAATCCGGATCTGTTTCTCGATGACAAAGCCTTTGTGCAGCTCCTCTTCGCATTCCGCATTTGTTTCCCACAGGTAAACATCGTCCTCAGTACCCGTGAGCCGGCATCACTCCGGGACGCGCTCGTACCGCTGGGAGTCACCCACATGTCAGCGGGTTCTCAGACAGAACCAGGTGGATACACCGGCGCAGGGCATGATGACCTCCACCTCACGGTAAAAGGTAAGCGCGTAGAGATAGCCGAGTCAGACAAAACACCCTGCCAAAAAGCCACCGAGCAGTTCACAATTGACGATACCCGCTCTCCTGCCAGCATCGCCCATCTGATCCAGACCCAAGGCTACGAGCCGGTCTGGAAGGACTGGGATGAAGCTATTTTACAACACTAAAAGATCTATGAAAATCAGCCTCAATGGTAAAGAGAAGGAAATTTCTGTCAGTAATGACACTAGTATCCAGCAACTACTTGATTCTCTGGGACTCGCTGGTAAGCCAGTAGTCGTAGAGCACAACAAAATCGCCATTTTCCCCAGAGACTATCCCAGCATCTGTTTTAAAGAAAATGATCAAATCGAGATCATTAATATCGCCGCGGGCGGATAAATTGACTATCGCTTTGAAGATGCCATTTATTCTTCAGGAGCGCTGGACCAAATTTAGCACCCGAGTCACTATACCACAACGGGAGACACTCTGGAAAAATTTTGTAACCCTCTACTCTGAAGAAAACCGTCACTACCATAACCTAGTTCACATCGAGGACTGCCTCACTAAACTAGACGAATGGCCATCTCAGCCGTCTAACACTATCCGTGATGCCATTGAGCTTGCCATCTGGTTTCATGATATTGTTTATGACACCCAGCGAGCAGACAATGAAGAATCCAGTGCTGCGCTCGCCAATCATTATCTCCGCGGGCACCCGCTCGCGACGGACTGCCACGCGCTCATCCTAGCCACTAGACACAAGCAAACCGAAGGAATGCACGCAGAGGAAATCATGTGTGATATCGACCTCTCCATCCTCGGGTCCGAGCCAAAAAAATACCACGACTACGCAGAAAAAATCCGCAATGAATACAGCTGGGTAGGAATAACAGAGTACTCCGAAGCCCGCGCCCGAGTCCTTACCAACTTCCTCAACCGCGACAACCTCTTCCAGACCACATATGCCATCAGAAAATGGGAACTCAAAGCTCGCATCAACTTAAAAAAAGAACGTGAAGACCTGCTCAATATGATTTAAACAAGTCAGGGAATCACACATCCAGCTTGTAAAAGCTAGATATAATACATGTAAGTGTCCTCGTTCCCCATCATATCCTTGAGTGAGGTTTTCTTCAGCAGGTCATCAATGTCATTACTGATCGATTTCCAAATACTAGCTACCTGCTCGGCTGAATCGCCATCCTTCACCGTCACATCCGCCACTACTCCAGAATTTACTGCCTTTATGATTTCATAGAGACTAATATCCTCAGGATTTCTCTCCATAAAATATCCTCCATGCTTGCCGCGCTTGCTCTGGATAATCCCTTCAGACCGCAGCGCATTTAGTATCTGCACGAGGAAATTCGATGACACATTCTCACGTTGTGCTATCTCTTCTAGCCTAAGTATGCTATCAGTGCTCTTCGCTAGCTGCACAGACGCTCTACAGGCGTATTCTAATTTCTGGGAAATTTTCACTACGACGAATCAATCACATCATGGATCACAACTCTAACTCCAATACATACAAACTCTGTCATGCAACGCACATAGACCTGCAACAGAGCTGGGTATCCATTAAGCTTCAGGCCATCCATCTTGCAGAATCCGAGCCCCAGCTCCAAGCGCTGCTTTCTGATGTTATCATAGAGCGCCAGTGCCTCAACACAGCACTTGCAGCCCGACTAGCGCGCAAGCTAGCTAGAGACGACATGGGCAGAGATGAGCTCATGCCGCTTCTCTTAGAAATTTTCACTGCTGATAAGAAAATCGCCGCTAGTGCTGCGGCAGATATGCAGGCAATCGTGGAGCGAGACCCCGCCTGCCAGAACATGCTAGCACCCATGCTCTTCTTCAAAGGCTTCCTCGCCATCACTACCTATCGTATCGCTCACTACCTCTGGCATCAGAACAGAAAGTCCCTCGCGCTCTACTTTCAGAGTATCAGCAGTGAAGTCTTCGGTGTAGATATCCACCCCGCCGCCAGAATCGGCTGTGGGATTTTCTTAGATCATGCCACCAGCATCGTTATTGGCGAGACCGCCATCGTAGAAGATAATGTCTCTATCCTCCACGAGGTCACACTTGGTGGAACCGGTAAACAAGAAGGTAACCGCCACCCTGTCGTCCGCTCAGGCGTACTCATCGGCGCAGGTGCTAAAATTTTAGGTCGCGTAGAAATAGGCTTTGCAGCTAAGATCGGGGCGGGTAGCGTAGTCTTGGAAGACGTGCCCCCACACACCACCGTAGCCGGCGTCCCCGCCATCATCGTAGGGCAGTCTAGCGAAGAAAACCCCGCCCAAGAGATGAACCAAAATCTTGCCGCCTGCCATATTTAGCATCGCTGTTCCAGTTCAAGTAATCTTGCATTAATTTAAACTAGCCTGAGAAGTATCGGTGAGGAGATCGCTCAGCTAGTTCAGGCTATGATTTCATTTAGGGCTTCACCTTGTGAAAAATCAGCTCGTTGGACCTTTATGAATATGAACATTAGTCTGTGGGAATGGGAATGAAATCCCTTCAGCATCAAAGGCATGTTTCACTTGCTCGTTTAAATTAAATTTAATGTCCCATAAATCAGCAGCATCTGACCATACTCTAACCGTCAAATTAACCGAACTATCACCGAGCTCGCTGAGAACAATCACTGGCTCTGGATCTTGGTCAATTCGACTATCAGCATCAATTAAGCCACGAATTATGCTACGCGCTTTATCGATATCATCATCGTAACCGATACCAAATACAAAATCGACGCGGCGTTTCTTCTCAGCAGAGTAGTTTATGATTGCGCCTGTAGCAATTGGTCCATTTGGTAAGATAATACGCTTATTATCTGGTGTATTGAGAGTCGTGTTAAAAATCTGGATCGCCATCACCTTACCAGTATGGCCTTCCGCCTCAATGAAATCACCGATCTTAAACGGCTTCAATATCAGCAACAAAACACCACCAGCAAAATTTTGCAATGTTCCTGAGAGAGCCAAGCCAACAGCTAGACCAGCAGCTCCAAGAATCGCGACGAATGAGGTGGTCGGAATCCCTAGTATCCCCGCGCAGGTGACGACGAGAATCACTCTAAGAGCCATCGAAGTTAAGCTGAGCAAAAAGCCCTCAAGCGCCTCATCATAATCAGCACGATCAAACCATTTGCTCATCCCCTTACAGAGGAACCCGATGACCTTTAGACCAATAATAAAGACGACGATCGCAACCACCAACTTGATTCCGTAAGTGGTTGCGTATGCGCCAACCAAATTTAATATTTCATTAAAATCTAACATAGTGAAAACACTTTTAATGACCAAAGTTTAAGCTGTCAATTTTTTGTTTCTTTAATGCTTGATCGCATAAGCTCAACGAGGTTCCGTTTGAAGAACTCATTAGACTCATCGAATCTCTATTCTCCCACTCACACAATCCCTAAAGCATTGAAAAATCAATGTCTCTGATACCTAGGGATCAAGAACGCTAGGTTATCAGACGAAGCCCGTTGGGCTAGAAATGGCATTTGGATTATTCAGCTCGTTTCATCGCGCTGTCACGTCAGGAGTCCAACCAAGCAGGTGAAAAACTAGAGGATCTCTCTCCAGGTTCTCTCCTATCTTTTCTGCGAATTCCGCCCCCTTTATAGCATCTAGTATCGCATGTTCTCTCTCATAGTCTTCACGCACTTTACCAAATTTCGTTTTCTCTTCAGCGGATACAATTAGAGCACCCTCTCCTTTACGAGCATCTAGCCGTGCTTTTTCGTCGTGCTTATTCACATCTAAGCCTCTATTTGCGGATAGCCTTGCATCTCCCCCGTGGTGAGGAATTTGTAACCTTTTCGATAAGGCGTATAATCTCGTTCTATGATCTTCAACCTTGTCTTCCTGAATTCTCCTCTTGTCTTTAAAAACGTTCATTGTTTCCAGCCTCCGTTTATTTAATGCCTCGGTGCGCCTGGTAGAATAAGTTTGCGTAACTGCATAAGCTATCTGCTGAGCCTTAAGTTCTGAATCCGCAGATACTTCGAGCCTGATTTAATCCGTTCCTCGCTCTTGAGCTATTTCAACACTTCCCGCTATTTCTTTGATCAGTTCTTCTTTATTCTTACCTAGCAGCTTTTCGAGATCATAGTCATCGATTGCTCTGCTCAGATTCTCTTGGCTCTTTATCACTGCAAACTCTGTCTGAAAAAATTGATGTGACATCATAGCACCCCTCACCGTCCCGTATGGATTCACTTGTAAAATAGTCTCCGAAGTGGATTTCTCATTTTTTTCTACCGCCGTAATTCGTTTTAGATCCTCCTCTAAGTTACTTTTATTCACCCCTAAAAAATAGCCCGATATTCCTGCGAAAATTGCGATAACTACCGTGGTTAATATGTACTTCATATCCAAGTCTAGCCATACTTCATGCCAATCCGCTAGACTTTAAATCTAAAACGGCCAGATCAGCGGAATCATATAACTCGCAATTAGCCACATGATGACAGCAAGTGGAAAGCCTGCTTTGAAGAAATCTCCAAATTTATAGCCACCAGCACCATAGACGAAGGTATTCGTCTGATAACCAATTGGCGTAGAGAAGCTGGCGGATGATCCGAACATCACCGCCACTACAAATGGCCTCGGATCCACATCCATCCCTATCGCTACCGAGATCGCGATGGGCGTGAGCAGCGCGGCAACGGCGTTATTACTGATCAACTCGGTCATGACAGCGGCTACCAGATAGACTAAGCAGAGCACTAGTTGAGGATTCTCTTGGAAGCTCTCAACACTACTACCGATCAATTGCGCGAGGCCAGACTCACTCATCGCTAGTCCGACTCCTAGCATCCCGAAAATCATGAAAACCACTTTCCACTCAATTGCTTTATACGCTTCCTGCGGGTTGATACAGCCGGTGATCATGACTAGCATCGCACAGAATAACGCCGTCTGCACAACAGGTATTTCAAACCCTAGCGGAGCACTCAACGCACCGATGAGCATGAACAGCACAATAGCTCCAATGGCAATAGGAGATTTCTTATTTCTCGTCTCTACCTGCTGTGGTTCACTGAGGTTGATAAAATCTTTTTCCTCAAATAACCTGCGCATTTTCTGCCCAGGTCCCTGCACTAAGAGCGTATCACCAAATTCTAACTTCTCGTCCTCGAACCTGTCTTTAAGATTCCGCCCACGACGGTGGACGGCTAGGATCAGCACCCCGAAACGTTGACGGAAATTCAGCTGCTTCAGGCTCTTCCCCGCTAAAGAAGAATCTGGGCCGAGGATACCTTCCATCAGCACGGCAGACTCGGTGCGCATTCCTTCGAGTCCTAGTTTTTCGTTGCCCCGCACATCCATTCCATCGGTGTTAGAAACTCCCATCACTGCGGAGAGTTTACCTTTAAAAACGATCTCATCACCATCCTCAAACCTTATCTCTGGCAGCGGGTCTTTGACTCTTCTACCCTTTCTTAATACCTCTAGCACTCTTACCTTTTTGAGTTTACCCATTTCTGTATCAACATAAGCCGTGCCGATAAGAGGCGAGTCACTCTTCACGAATGCATGGGTAATAAATTCTCTGTTCTCACTGCTATCGATCAATGTGGCCAACGTGACGCGGTCTGGCAGCAGCTTTCGGCCGATGGTCATCAAGTAGATAAAGGTGACCGCCACAAAAATCAGACCAAGAGGCATGATCTCGAACATGGTAAACGGCTTCATCCCTTTATCTATGGCTATTCCAGAGGCAATCAAATTAGTAGAAGTGCCGATGATAGTCATGGTGCCACCTGCGATAGCGGCGTAAGAGAGTGGGATAAGATACTTAGATGCCTTAAACCCCTGCTTCCGACAAATCGCGAGGACGATGGGCATAAAGACCACCACTACTGGGGTATTGTTCACGAAGCCTGATAGCAGCGCGACAAGAACAATCAAACTGGCCAACATCTTCAGCGGACTAGCCCCTACTAACTTCTCAAACCAAATACCCAACTTATCAATCACCCCCGTCCGCTCGAGTGCCGCACTGAGGATAAACATACAAGCAACTGTAATCGGTGCGGGATTCGAAAAGACGCTGAGTGCATTATCAGAAGCACCATTTTCCATACTCAGTACTCCCGCGAGCACACAGACCAGTAGTGCGCCCATCGCCACGAGCTCGGCAGAAACCCACTCCTTCACAAAGGCGGAAAAAACCACCACAATGAGGATACTTAAGAAAATTTGCTCTGCCGACATAAACATGGTCTAACCTAACAACCCACGGCTATCTAGTAAAAAATGCGCTATTTTAACCCTCTATCTGCTTGACACGATGACGCAAAAAAATCAGCCAATCAAATCTCAAAATTTTCGCCATTCTCATTTTCAGTTGTCTATTTAGCCATGCGCGCGAACTAGATGTCAGCAAGTATTCATCTAGGTTACCAAGATTCATTGGCGATGTTGCCTATCGCTTAGGTTCGGATCTCATTGATGTGTGAAAGCGCAACGCTGTGAAGTTGGCTAAAATCGGTAGCGGAGGCTTCAAAGCTTCAGGCGTAGAAGACGTAGCGGAAGAGCTTGCCTAACTTCGAGGTTAGAATGCTAAGCTCAGGGTTGAAAATGACATTTTAAAAAAGGCCTCCGTGATCAACCCCCCTCTCTCCCTCTCTCCAACAACGTCCTCAGGAACACTCCTCAAAAATAAAATTCCTAGCAATCACTAGGCACTAAGCGCTATTGCGTGGCTCGCTTAAAGCCTAGCTTATCGAATTCTCTTTCGGATCACCTCTCCGCCAGAAGCTTCAATGATCTTGATGAGTTCCTTTTTAGGTCGGCGCTTTGAGGAGTGAACATAGAATTTCACTTTCGTATCGGCGATAGCATCCTTGAGTATTTGTAAGGCCCTTGGATCTATATCATCTTCGAAGTCAGAAAACCAATAGATTGTATCGACCTCTTGTAATCTTATCAATGCGATTAGCGCAGGAAGGCCATTTCGTTCTAAATACACTTGCTGAATATGAGGTTCAAATCTCTCGTGAATTTTGTTTTGATGCCATTTAGGATCAAAGGGGTTCACTCCCGATGCTGGCATTTCCCCATAAAACCAAGCGTCTCCGAAAATTTGGTCGTTTTTATCTAGGGGTCTCCTCCGTGGTAGGTGCAAGCCAGAATCTGCAGCTTCTCGAAACTGAGCTGTAGGGAAAGACTTTTTAATCTCACCGCGAACCGCATCGAGGTAGGGTCTCATACTTGGAGAATTATCGAGCAATACTCCCAACCTTGATGAGCTCATTTTGGTGCCATAGATTTCCCCAGATACTTCTGCATTTTTTTTAGCTTTCGCTTCTTTTGGCAGTTTTTCCCAGGCTGTGAACGCTATCTTTTCGGCCTCAACGAGCTTGGTTCGGACAGACTCAAGATCCTTTAATATAGCACTAAGAAGTGCTGTGCGATCTCGGTCGCTGATGCGGTCTTTGAGGAATTTTTCATGCATTTCTTTTTGTTCATCAGAAAATTTGAGGTATTCGATCATCAATGGGGAATCATTCACTTTAGAGAGTTGAGCTGCTCTCTGGGCAAAGCGCTCCTTGGCATTTTTGATGAATTTCATGGAATATTCCCTGATGCTTTCATCTTCCCATCGTCCTCCATATTCTCTTGCGGAGACATTTAGGGAAAATAAGACAGTTAAACTAGCGACTACAATATATGCTCGAAAACTCATGCTTTCATATAAAAAGAAATCCTTATGAACTAGCAACTACTAATTTACTATTGGGTGTGTTTTTAGCTGACGGTTATTTATGTTTTAAGCTGATTTCTGTGACCAGAATTTTGAATCGTGGTTATTCGCTTTCATAACTCTAAGCTGCACTACGTTTTCAGCATGCTCAATATTCCACCATGCTCCCGTGAGTTTTAACCGTTTTTGAATCACGGATTTTGATGAAAATAAAGAGACAAACAAATTGACAAATTGAACCAAAATCCCACTCGGCGATGGCCGCACTCTGGTTCTCAAAGATTCCTGACGCCGCCCAAAAGGGCTCGAAAACAACCGCTGCCAAAACGCCCCTTTGACAAAGCGGCTCGGAAAAACTGCGCCCACGAGCATCAAATAGGACAACGAACCGGCTGTGCGGAGGTACTTTTCGCCTCCAAAAGCGCCTTCTCATAAAATACTTGCTACTTTTTTAGCTTTTCCCCTTGCCAGACCACTGCTCATTCGTCATTATATATTATATATTATATTATATATTATTCATTAGCATATATAAATTTAA
>TARA_B110000879_G_scaffold41046_1_pt1 | contig 61382 bp, 58 predicted proteins | sample TARA_B110000879 | Tara Oceans TARA_B110000879 (sample SAMEA4398094) | marine metagenome | biome: Polar Biome; feature: [SRF] surface water layer (ENVO:00010504); material: water (ENVO:00002006), including particulate matter (ENVO:01000060) such as... | depth 5 m
ACCAAAGAAGGAATTCGCTACATCAAAGAAACGATTCAAAGGTTGCATGCGCTTAAAAATGAAGACTTTGCAAAAATAATTGCGGTGACCGATAATTTAGGAAACGGAGACGTTACCATCAATTATACCTTAGAGAATGCTTTGGCTTATGCACACTCTCATGCAATTCATCATTTTGCAAGTATTGGATTCTTGGTCAGTCAATTAGGAATTGAATTACAGGATGCCGATTTTGGTTACAATCCTACCACTCCAAAAAAATAACCTCTAATCAGTTATTCTTCTAAAAGTAAACTTCTTTTTATCTTGAACAATAAATGCTTCTAAACAATTTGTAGGGTGCGTAAATTGATACTCCAAACTCATGTCAAAACTGTTTTCAGATATCTTAAAAACTCCCTCAAAATCTTTTTTTTCAGCATACGTATATCTTGAGATTTTATAGGTGGTTGTATTTATTTTTTCCTCAATTGTAAACCAAGCCCCACTTCCGCAACCAGCGAGCCAAGTCCCTTTTTTTGAATAAAATAGTGATTTTTTTTGAATTTCATCTTCAATTATAGAGGGCAATGTATTATACTTGTTAAAAAAACAATCTTTATACTCTTTAAGGATCGACCTATTGTTATAAGGGGCTACTTCAGTGTTATATATTTGATAAATGTTATTTACTGTTCTTCCTTTTAAAACATTTCCAATTGGACTCGGTGTGCATAAATATGAAATCGTAAGTTTTGTTTTAATTTTTTTTTGAAGCGTGGAAGTTCTTAATGTGTCGGTAACGAATCGAGCGCAGTTACTTCCATTTCTAATAAATGCTCCGTACGGAATTTCTTTTTGCTTAACACAGCTATTTATAAAAGTCAATGCCTTTTCATAATCAATTTCTTCATTGACGCTTGCAACCATTCTTCCTTCACCATGTGTTTTTTCAGGGTGTCCTTCTAACCAAACAAGAATCTCATCTAAGTTTGATAAAGATGCTTTGTCAAATTTTGCTAAAATTGGAATATGGAGTTCAAAATCAGTTTCTTTTGAGCGTACTCGTCCATTTTTATAAGTTGTAATGTATCTGCCAAAGTCGAAATAATTAATTTCAGGAACTCCTTTTTTAATCAACAATAAAGCAGCGTGCCCAGCTTGAATTCCAATTTTATTCCCAATACCCAGGTAGGGTAGGAATTTACTTAATACATCCCTTTTAGATGGTTTAACGACTGTGTCGGGGTAGGCTAATATTATTATAATTCCGTTAGATTTCGACATTTACTAATGAAAATGGTTGTTATTTATTGAAAATAGCTTTAGATATTTTACTAAAGGTTTTAAAGGCAAAAAAGATAGTAAAAATAAGTAATACTCCAGCAAAAATTAAAAAAAGAATAGAGAACCAATGTGCTAGTCCATCCGGGTATAGTTTGATTGCTTTAAATGCGATGGTTAATGAAACCGGAGATATAATAAATAAGAAAACTAAGATGGCTAACCTAATTAGCGCTTTTCCTAGAAGGTTTACATCTGTGCTCATAATTTGAAGTTTTTAGCAGCATTTCTAACGCTACCATGTTTTTTTAATAAAGTACTTGCAGTATTCTGATTGATATTTAATTCAAGCATTAACATCCGTATTCCTCTTTCAACTAATTTGTTATTTGAGAGCTGCATGTCAATCATTTTATTTCCTTTTATTTTTCCCAACTGTATCATCGTCGTTGTAGAAATCATGTTTAAAACCATTTTTTGTGCAGTACCCGCTTTCATTCTAGAACTCCCAGTCACAAATTCTGGACCTACAACTACTTCAATCGGAAATTTTGAAACAGCAGCTAATGGGCTATTTTTGTTACATGAAATACATCCTGTGATAATGTTTTCTTGATTACACTTCTCTAAAGTTGCAATTACATATGGGGTTGTTCCAGAGGCTGCAATCCCTATAACGACATCATTGTGTGTGATTGCATATTTTTTTAAGTCTTGCCAACCTTGATCTGTAGCATCTTCTGCAAATTCAACGGCATTTCGTATTGCAATATCTCCGCCCGCAATTAAACCAAGAACTAGATCAGGCGAAACACCAAATGTTGGTGGGCATTCCGAAGCATCCAAAATACCTAATCGACCACTTGTACCAGCTCCAATATAAAATAATCGCCCCCCTTTTTTTAGTTGAAGCACAATCGCATTTGTGAGTTGTTCAATCTGAGGAATTACTTTTTCAATAGCAAATGCGACTGTTTTATCTTCATTGTTGATATTTGTCAGCACCTCTGTGATTGACATTCTCTCTAAATGATTGTAATTCGAATCTTGTTCTGTAGTTTTTATAAATGACATGCTTCAAAAATACACTTTTTAAGGCAATTTCTGAAGCATGAATTGAATGTTATCTGTATTGTTTATTCTGTTAAACTTAAGGTATAAGTAGCCGTTTCTGAGATGTTAAAATATCCCAAGGGGAAATTCGTAATATCTGTTGTGTTTACAATATTACCTAACAATGAACTTGGAGTGGTTTGAAAAGGACCGCCACCACTTTGTCCGCTCTGACTGCTTAATACTCTAAAATACGTATAATAATTTTTAGAAACCCCAGCCATTTTTATCGTCACGTCGGAAGGGATTTCTACTTCTTCTTCTTGATAGAAAAAAGAGAAATTATAATCAGATCCATTAAAAAAACGATCCTCTATTGATAAATATAAGTTATTTGTAAAGTCAAATAGATAAAAGTTTTCTTGCAATTCATCATCTGAGAATTCTACAATGACTTCGGTTTCATTTCCTGAAAAGAGCGTTTTGGTTCCTTGTTCTACGTTGATAAATAAGGGAGTTTTTACTTTGGATGCCTTTCCTTTAAAAACTTCGTTGTTATAAGTAACGGACAATTCATAGACGACATTATCTTCTGGAGTAAAAACACTTGTTGGTATATAATTACCATCTAAATCTCCATCTTCAAAAGAAACGATGGTATTGTTTGATGAATTTGCTAAAGTCACAAATGCATTGGTTACTAAAGGAAGTTCTCCATCAAAATAACCCGCTGATAAGCGCAGTTTTACAATGGCTTGTGTAGTTAAAGGAATTTCGTCGAAATAGACCTCAAAGAGTGCTTCAACGACTAGTTTTGGTGTTCCAGTTGGAACGTCAATTTCAACAACTTCTTCACAGTTAAAAAGAAAGATTGTGCAACATATAAGGAGGGCTAATTTTTTCATTTTTTTTAGAATTTAAAATTATAAGTTACAGAAGGAACCAAACCAAAAATGGATGTTTTTATGGCTTCATTTCTATAGGTTTCTTGGTTCTGCTTGAATGAAATAGAGGCTGCGTTTTTACGATTGTAAAGATTGTAGAATCCAAAAATCCATTCCCCTTTCCATCTTCTGTCTTTATTTTTGCTGGGAGTTAAAGTGGCAGAAATATCTAATCTATGGTAGGCTGGCAATCTGTCCGAATTTCTACGATTATCATCGTAGATTGGTACATTTAAGCCTTGAAATTGGTATTGACCCACTGGGTAATTGGTAGGTTGTCCTGTTTGCAAAAGAAAGTTGGAGCTAAATTTCCATTTTTCATTCAACTCATAACTCGCATTTATTGATATATCATGCGTTTTGTCATAGGGCGTATTGTACCATTTGCTATTGTTGATTCCAGGTTCATTTTCATTTCTGCCAGCGGTTAATTGTTCAGATTTAGAGAGTGTATAAGCAATCCATCCTTTTATTTTTCCTTCATTTTTTTTGAGTAAAAACTCGAGACCATACGCCCTTGCCTTTCCATTTAAAATAACAGTTTCAATTTCATTATTGGCTACTAAGTTGGCACCGTTTATATAGTCAATCCGATTTTGAATATCTTTATAAAAAACTTCAGTTTCCAGGGAATAATCTCCATCTTTTATGTTTTTGAAATATCCAAGAGCAAATTGATCTAGCAATTGCGGTTTGATAAAAGTTCCACTTGGTGCCCAAATATCCAATGGAGTAGGTGAGGCGGTATTGGATAGTAAATGTAAATACTGCGCCATTTTATTATAACTTGCTTTTATAGAACTATCATCATTTAGTAAATATGAAAAAGAAATTCTCGGCTCAAAATTTTCAAAATTGGCAAGAACATCACTTCGTTTATAGTTTTCAACCCCCGATGCAACTGCAGATTCATATTTTTGTAGTTCTTGGTTATAAATCACAGGCATGTCATTTGCATAACTGTTCAACTCCTTTTGACCTAAACGCCTAAAATTACTATATCGAAAGCCGTATTTTATTGTGAAAGCTGGATTTATCTTATGACTTGCTTCTATGTAAGCTGCAAATTCATTCGCGAATTTATTCGTCAGTTGTTCTGGGAGAATACCCGAATCGCCTCTGTTTGGGATTATTTTTCCTGGATTAAATTGTGTGTAGATGTCATTTATACCAAAACTCAATTTAAAGTTGTCCTTCATATAATAATCAAAATCGTATTTTATATTGTAGTTGGTAATCCCCGAATCCCATTCAAAACCTACAAAGTCGAGTGTGAGTCCATAGAAGTAATCTGAGTAAATTAAGGATAAATTAGAAAATAGCTTATCAGAAAAAAGGTGATTCCAACGTAGGTTTGCAACCGTATTTCCATAGGTGTTTACAAAGCTTTCGTTGATGCCAAATACATCTTTTCCAAAATAAGTAGAAAAGAAGAGATTGTTTTTTTTGTTAAAACGATAATTTATTTTACTATTTAAGTCATAAAAATAGGCTTTATTATCGTTGCCAAAAAGAGGTAAAAAAAGATGTGCATAAGAAGCTCTACCGCCCACTAAAAAGGAGCTTTTTCCTTTTTTGATTGGACCTTCAGCTAGCAGTCTACTGGAAACTAAACCGACACCCCCCGTCAATTTAAATTCTTTATTATTTCCTTCTTTTTGGTAAATGTCCAATACCGAAGAAAGACGTCCCCCATATCTTGCAGGAATTCCTCCTTTGTATAATTGTACATCTTTAATAACATCTGGATTGAACACCGAGAAGAAACCAAAAACATGAGAAGAATTAAAAACGATGGCTTCATCTAAGAGAATTAAATTCTGATCTGCTGAACCACCTCTTACATTAAAGCCGGACGCGCCTTCGCCAGCACTTGTAACTCCAGGTAATAAAATGATTGATTTGATAATATCTGCTTCTCCTAAAACTATAGGAATTTGCTTAATTGTTTTGGCAGACAATTTATTGACACTCATTTGAGCGGTCTTAATATTTGTCTTTTCAATATTGCTTTCTATGACTATTTCATCTAAACTTTCTGCATCTTCAAAAAGATAGAAATCTTTTTTGTTTTTCTTAGTTAAATCGATCGTTTCAGCAATCGTTTTATAACCTAGGTAACTAATATAGACCTCGTGTTTTCCTGCAGGAATGGTAATCGAGTAAAAACCATATTCATTCGTACTCGTTCCTGATTTTATTTCCGGGAAATAAACAGAGACCCCAATCAGGGTTTCATTGCTACTTTGGTCATAAACAGTTCCGCTTAGAGTAAAATTCTCTTGACTGAATATCGTGATGGATAGAAAAAATGTGAAAAGAAATAATATTTTTTTGGGATTTTTCATGTACGCTTCTTTTGTTAAGCAAAAATAGGTAAACGCTAAACAAATCAGCAATTATTAAGCGTTAATTTACTTCTTGATGATGTTATTATTGAAAAATAATTACTCAAAATTAATAAAAAAAGAGTGCCATTTGGCACTCTCTATTATAAATAAATGTTAATAACACGTGTTTTAGATAGTTGCTAAAATAGATTTTAAAGTTGTGCTTACGCGCATCTCAGCAACGACTAGGTCTTCGTTAGGAAGGTAGTATCCTTTAAGGTTTAAAGGGGTTCCTTGTGCCGAGTTTAGTTCATTTACAATTACGCTTTCATTTTCCATCAAGCTTTTAGCTACAGGAGTAAATTGCTTCTGTAATTCTGAGTTTTTGTTCTGTGAAGCCAATTCTTGCGCCCAATACATCGCCAAATAAAAGTGACTCCCTCGATTGTCTAATTCACCCACTTTTCTTGAGGGTGATTTTTTATTGTCTAAGAATTTATCGGTTGCATCGTCTAAAGTTTCCGATAAAACGATTGCTTTAGGGTTGTTTGTAGTTGTTCCTAAGTGTTCTAAAGAAACTGCTAAGGCCAAAAATTCACCCAAAGAATCCCAACGTAAATGATTTTCCTTTTCAAATTGCTGAACATGTTTTGGAGCAGAACCTCCTGCACCTGTTTCAAATAATCCGCCACCATTCATTAATGGAACAATAGATAACATTTTTGCCGATGTTCCTAATTCTAAAATTGGAAATAAATCTGTTAAATAGTCACGCAATACATTTCCAGAAACAGAAATTGTATCCTTTCCGTCCTTAATTCGATCTAACGTAAATTCGGTTGCTTTTATAGGTGATAAAATACGAATCTCTAAACCTGTTGTATCATGGTTTGGTAAATAAGTAGTTACTTTTTTAATAATTTCACGATCATGTGCCCTGTTTTCATCCAACCAAAAAACAGTTGGAGTTTGAGACGCTTTTGCTCTTGTAACAGCTAGTTTTACCCAATCTTGAATAGGTGCATCTTTTACTTGACACATTCTCCAAATATCACCAGCTTCAACAGTATGCTCAATTATCGTAGTTCCTGCTGCATCGATCACACAAACTTTACCATCTGTTGCAATTTCAAAAGTTTTGTCATGAGAACCATATTCTTCTGCCTTTTGAGCCATTAATCCTACATTAGGAACCGTTCCCATTGTGGTAGGGTCAAAAGCACCATGTTTTTTACAGAAGTCGATGGTTGCTGTATAAATTCCTGCATATGAACTATCAGGAATTACTGCTTTTGTATCTTGTTGTTCCCCAGCTGCATTCCACATTTGACCAGAAGTACGAATCATTGCTGGCATAGAGGCATCTATAATAATATCTGAAGGAACGTGTAGGTTGGTAATCCCTTTGTCAGAATCTACCATAGCTAATGCTGGATTGTTAGAGAATATCGTTTCAATGTCCGCTAAAATTTCATTTTTCTTATCAGCAGGTAAGCTTTCTAAGCTACTTGTTAAATGCCCAAAACCATTATTCACATTAACTCCAATTTTCTCGAATACTTCCTTGTGTTTTGCAAATAAGCCTTTGAAGAAAACTTTGACCGCATGCCCAAAAATAATTGGATCAGAAACTTTCATCATTGTTGCTTTCATGTGTAATGAAAACAATACGTTTTGTCTTTTTGCATCTGCAATTTCTGTTTCTAAGAAAGACAGTAATGCTTTTATGTTCAACGTAGTAGCGTCAATAATTTCTCCCGATAAAAGAGAAATATTTTCTTTTAAGACAGTCTTGTCACCGTTAGTGGCAATATGTTGAATGCGAACTGTTGTCGCATTTGCTAAGGTTACTGATTTTTCATTGTGTGCAAAATCACCTTCCGCCATTGTAGCCACATGCGTTTTAGAATCTGCAGACCATGCACCCATAGAGTGTGGGTTCTTTTTTGCATAATTCTTAACGGCTTTTGGAGCTCTTCTATCAGAGTTCCCTTCTCGTAAAACAGGATTTACTGCAGAACCTTTTATTTTGTTGTAGCGAGCTAAAATAGCTTTGTCCTCTTCTGTTTTAATTTCTTCAGGAAAGTTTGGCAATGCATATCCTAAAGCTTGTAATTCAGTAATGGCTGATTTTAATTGCGGTACAGAGGCACTAATGTTGGGGAGCTTAATAATGTTTGCTTCAGGTTTTTTTGCTAATTCTCCTAATTGAGCCAATGCATCCTCTACTTTTTGAGTATCTTTTAAATATTCTGGAAAATTTGCCAATATTCTTGCTGCTAAAGAAATGTCTTTTGTTTCAATTTCTATGTCAGATGAATTTGTAAATGCCTTTACAATAGGTAAAAAAGAACGTGTTGCCAAAGCTGGTGCTTCGTCTGTTTTGGTGTAAATAATTTTAGCCATTATTTGATGTATTTTTTAAAAAGCCTTTTAGCTCGAAATCGATTGAATTTTGCTTAAAAATAAGCTGAGCAAATTTAAGAATTAAGACTGATCTTTTTACTGTTAAATTCTTATTTATTGAAAGGATTAATTGCGAAAAACATAAAAAGAAGTCTGTAAATTGTGTTTTTGATATAAGATAAAAGCCATATTCTATAATTTCTTACAGAATATGGCTTTTTTGAAATAGATTTAGAATGTTTGTTATGCTAAAAAACAATTAAAACATATATCTTATCTTTCTTTTTTAGTAGAAACGATAAGCACTATTTCATGCTGAAACTTCCTTAAAAATGTGTTCACAATGTTTTTTGAGGAATGAATCAATTGTTTTAATTTCCTCCTATTCTAAATTTACTAATTATATATTTTCAGTATTGCTCATTACCTTCATAATTATTGCAACGACCTACTCAAAATCTTCATTTTAGTAAAGAATTCAAATAAAACAAGATATAAAGAACGTTCCTTTATGAAGTTTATCGGACTTTTCTTAAAATATCGGATTCCCGCTATTTATAGACCTTAGTAAACTATAATACAAATATAGAGCAGCTTTCTGTGTTTTAGAAATTATTAATGAATTAGAAATCAACACATTATTAACTTTAGTTATTCACATTTGTTCATAAAAAAAGCGTTGTGATTCATCACAACGCTTTTATATACTTTTATGTAAAAAGGATTATCTTCTTTTTTCAGTAATTCTTGCTTTTTTACCAGTAAGACCTCTAAAGTAGAAAATACGAGCTCTACGTACTTTACCTCTTTTGTTCACTTCAATTTTTTGAATAGAAGGTAAGTTAACAGGGAAAATTCTTTCTACACCTACAGTACCAGAAATCTTTCTGATTGTAAAAGTTTCTGAAAGACCAGCACCTCTTCTTTGAATAACAACTCCTCTAAAAAACTGAGTTCTTACTTTTTCTCCCTCTTTAATTTCGTAGTATACAGTAATAGTATCACCAGCAGCAAATTCTGCAAATTCTTTTTTTGTTACAAATTCGTCTTGAACAAATTTTATTAAAGCTTCCATATTTTAATTTAATAGTTTTTTGTAAAACAACGTTCACGATTTCTTCGTCAGAGGTTAATTTAGCGAGTGCAAAAATAGGACTTTTTTTTTATTACTAAAACTAAAATGGATTATTTTTTTGGTTGATAATCAGTGCAAAAGAAAACCCAAAACTTTCTACTTTCACGTTCATTTATTTTTATAATAATCGGGGCTAATTGGGTGACTGTTTTAAAGTGATTTTTCAACAGCGGATTTGCTTTTTCTAAAAGAAAATCATTTTTAAAACGCTTATCAGAATCTATAAAAAGGGCGTTTTTTCCTTTTAGAACAGCTAGGTCATCTCCTAAATAATCGAAATGTAAAGCAGGCAAACCAATAATATTTTGCGCATATACCTTTTCTTTCATAAAAAAGTTTAGCGCCGCAGAGGTTTTGTAATTGTCGTTCGAAAAAATAAATGTGGTTGCGTTTTTTTCTTTTAGGGCGCTTATTTCTTCTCCTAATTCTTTCCAACCAACCCATGTGTCGTCACTCTTTATAGGAACTAAATAGAAGAGAATTTGAAGACTTACTAGCAGGTGGAAGACAATGGAAAAGAGTATTTGAATTTTTAATAACTTCTTGCTGATAAACATCCCTGCTAGAATGATTCCAGTGATATAGGAGGGCATCAACCAATTTAATTTCACCCAATAAATTGGAGTCAATGCAAAAAAACCTATAAAAGTGGGTATAAAAAATGCCAGTAAAAATAATGTTTTAGCTTGTGGTAGTTTGAATTGTAAGAGAGCCCGTTTGCTATACTTAAAAGTAAAGCTCACGAAAATCAAAAATAATATGGGGAGTAATAGCAACATTTGATGGCCAATAGCTCCAAAAAAATATTTGGGAGAAATATTAAATTCAGAAATTGATTGGGTTCTTTTTGAAGATTGAAAAGCAAATGAAGCAAAATCATTCTGATAGTTCCAATACCATACTGGAAACGTTACCGCAATTGATACTAAGATAGCACTCCAAAGCCAAGGTGAAATTAATAGTTCCCTATGTTTTTTTGAGAATAGAAGAAATAAGATCAATCCTATTTGTAATAACAATGCAGTGTACTTGCTATTAAAAGCCAACCCCATTGCGATGCCTCCTAAAACGAAAAACCATTTCTTATTTTCAAAAATAGCTTTATAAAGGCAGATTAAACTCAGTGTCCAGAACAACAAAAGGGGTACGTCTGGTGTAGAATTAAAAGATAAGATAGAAATAAATATCGTAGATGAAATGAGTAGTAATGCGCGCGCCAGTTTTTGCTTTGATAAGAAATAAGAGGCTAATTTATAAAAACTTAGTAGTGTAATGGAGGTGACAAAGAAATCCGTAAATTTTACAACAAAAACTGAAGTTCCAAAAAGTTCTGTAAAAAAACGAAGTAGATATCCAATCATTCCTGGATGATCAAAGTACGAAAGCGATAAATTTTGTCCGTATAAATAATAGTAAGCATCCTGAGGCATTAAGCCCATAAACGGAAGTAACAATAATCGAAATATTTGAAAACCAATTATCCAAATTAATATTTTACGATTGTGTATTGACAATTTTTTTTTTTTAAAGTGATTAAATTTTTTAGAAGTAAAGAACATTAATGATTTTTATCCAATAAGTCAGGTCTTATTTGTTCAGTTCTTTCAAATGCTTTATCACTTCTCCAATCTTCAATTTTTGGAAAATTGCCCGACAATAATATATCTGGAACTTTGTTTCCTTCAAAGTTTGAAGGCCTTGTGTATACGGGAGGCGATAATAAATTATCTTGAAAAGAATCTGTCAAAGCAGATTGTTCGTCGCCAATAACACCTGGAATTAAACGAACAACGGCATCAACTAGTACAGCAGCAGCAAGTTCACCACCTGTCAATACATAATCTCCAATGGAAATTTCTTTGGTAATGTACAAATCTCTAATTCGTTGATCAACCCCTTTGTAGTGACCCGTTAAAATCAGGATATTCTCTTTTAATGAAAGTGTGTTTGCGGTAGATTGGTTCAATGTTTTTGCATCAGGTGTCATGTAAATTATTTCATCATAAACACGTTCTTCTTGTAAATTTTTGATACAATTTGCAATGGGTTCTATCATTAGTACCATTCCAGCACCACCTCCAAATTGTGTGTCGTCTATTTGTCGATAGTTCCCCAAACCAAAATCACGAAGATCATGTAAATGGATTTCCGCCAATCCTTTTTCTTGAGCTCTTTTAATGATTGAATGGTTAAAAGGACTTTCTAATAATTGGGGTGAAACAGTAATGATGTCTATTCGCATGCTGCAAATGTACCATTTTTGTGAGGGAATAAAAGTGGTAGCTATTTAAAAAATAAAAAAAGCTCAGTTTGAAAAAACTGAGCTTTGGTAATCGTTTATTCGAGAATGTTTTTTTATTTTACACCCATCAATTCTACGTCAAAAATTAAGGTAGCATTTGGTGGAATTACACCTCCAGCTCCTGCTTCTCCGTATCCTAAGTTTGATGGAATTACAAAGCGGGCTTTATCACCTACTTTTAATAATAGAATTCCTTCATCCCATCCAGCAATTACTTGCCCAACACCAACATTAAAATCGATTGGTTCTTTTCTCTTATAAGAAGAATCGAAAACAGTTCCGTCTAACAACTGTCCTTTATAGTGTACAGAAACTCCAGCACCTTTTGTAGCTTGTTTTCCGTTTCCTTTTTGTAAAATTTGGTAACGCAATCCGCTTGCAGTTTCATCATAACCAGCAGCAACGGTGTCTAATAATGCTTTTTGTGCTGCTTTTTCTTCTGCGTCACGTGTTTCTCTAGATCCTTCAAAAGTTCTAAAAGCTTCAACAGCGTTAAATTTTTCAGCAGCTTCACCAACTCGAATAATTTCTACAGAAGTAAGCTCGTCTCCTTGTCCAATTACATCCACAATATCTTGACCTTCTACAACACTACCAAAAACAGTATGTTTGTTGTCTAGCCAAGGAGTAGGGACGTGGGTAATATAAAATTGACTTCCGTTTGTAGCGGGTCCTGAATTGGCCATCGCTAATTTTCCAGGTGCATCGTGCTTTAAATCTTGATGAAACTCATCATCAAATTTATATCCTGGGTTACCAGTTCCAGTTCCTTGTGGACATCCTCCTTGGATCATGAAATCTGGAATTACTCTATGGAATTTTAAACCATCATAATATGGTGTTCCTTGAGCCTTTTCCTCGTTTTCTAAATTTCCTTCAGACAAAGCAACAAAGTTACCAACTGTACCAGGTGTTTTTTCGTCTTCTAATTTTACTAAAACTTCACCTTTTGATGTAGTGAATTTTGCGTATATCCCGTGATTCATAATTAATTGTTTTTAGTTTTTAAATTCGCTTGTGAAATGTAATTTTACGGTTGGGTATTTGCTTTGCGTCATTTGAATGGTAAAAGCAGAGTCTGCTAAAAACACCAATTGACCTTCTTTATCTTTTGCTAAAAATCGTTGTTTGACTCTTTTGAAATCAAGAAATTCGGCGTTTTTAATGTCTTCAGGCTCTACCCAACATGCCTTGTGAGCTTGTAGGTTTTCATAGCTACATTTAGCACCATATTCATGCTCTAATCGATACTGAATTACTTCATATTGTAGGGCTCCAACTGTTCCAATTACTTTTCTACCATTGGTGTCTAAGGTAAACAGCTGTGCAACTCCTTCGTCCATTAATTGATCCAACCCTTTAAACAACTGTTTGGATTTCATTGGATCGGCATTGTTTACATAACGGAAGTGTTCTGGAGAGAAACTTGGTATTCCTTTGAAATTTAGTTGCTCGCCTTCTGTTAAGGTATCCCCAATTTTAAAGTTTCCGGTATCGTGTATTCCTACAATATCTCCTGGATATGAAATGTCTACAATTTCTTTCTTTTCAGCAAAAAAAGCATTCGGACTTGAGAATTTTACTTTTTTACCATTCCGAACATGTAGGTAAGGAGCATTTCTTTTAAAAGTTCCTGAAACTATTTTTATAAATGCTAGTCTGTCTCTGTGCTTAGGATCCATATTTGCATGGATTTTAAAAACAAAACCAGTCATTTTTTCTTCTTTTGAGTCTACTAAGCGCTCTTCTGCTTTCTTTGGAAGTGGTGCAGGTGCAATCTCTATAAATGCATCTAATAATTCTTTTACTCCAAAGTTGTTTAAAGCCGAACCGAAGAAAACAGGTTGAAGTTTACCGTCTAAATACTCTTTTTGATTAAATGGAGGGTATACTTCATCAATTAACTCTACTTCCTCTCGCAAGGTCTCTGCAGCAGTTTCTCCAACAATTTCATCGAGTTTAGGATTTGATAAATCATCAAATTCAATCCCTTCAGAAATGGAAGTTTTATTATCACCAGAAAAAAGATTTAATTTCTTTTCCCAAATATTATAAATTCCTTTAAAGTCATATCCCATTCCAATAGGGAAACTCATCGGGGTAACACGCAAACCTAGTTTTTGTTCTACTTCATCCAGTAAGTCAAAAGCATCTTTACCTTCTCGATCTAATTTGTTGATAAAAACCAACATGGGAATGCTACGCATTCTACACACTTCTACTAATTTTTTCGTTTGTGGCTCTACTCCTTTTGCAACATCAATCACAACAATAACACTGTCTACAGCAGTTAAAGTTCTAAAGGTATCTTCTGCAAAATCTTTGTGACCGGGTGTGTCAAGAATATTGATTTTCTTGTCATTATAGATAAACGCTAAAACAGAAGTCGCAACAGATATACCACGCTGACGCTCTATTTCCATAAAATCAGAAGTTGCCCCTTTTTTTATTTTATTGTTTTTTACGGCACCTGCTTCTTGTATAGCACCTCCAAAAAGTAATAATTTTTCTGTTAAGGTTGTCTTTCCTGCATCTGGATGTGAAATAATTCCAAATGTTCTTCTACGTTTAATTTCTTCTAAAAAACTCATCAATGAAAATTAGGCTGCAAAGATACGTTTTACAATGGCAAATATCAATCTAAAATTTCTACTTTCATATTTACGTCTTGTTCTGGCCATTCGTCTTCACCAACCTTTAATTTCGCAATTTTATCCATGGTGTCGAAACCAAAAATTACTTCTCCAAAAACGGTATGTTCATTGTTTAGATGATGTGCTCCTTTTCTGTTTTGAACAATGTAAAATTCGAAAGGACTCGATAATTTTTTTGGGTTTTTTTTCCAGTCTCTAGCTGCTGCCAAAGCACCATATTGATGTCTTCTTTTTTTTCTAAATTCTGAAGGCAACTTATAGTTGCCATATTTATATCGATCTTTTACAGTTTGAAAACTGTCAGAATTTCCGCCTTGTAATACAAAGTTTTTTGCAACCCTGTAAAACACAGTCGTATCAAAGTATTTGATTTTTGTTAGAAAAATAAAATTGGCTCTATGTAGTGGAGTGTCATTGTATAATCGAATTTTAATATCCCCGTAGTCTGTTCTTATAATAATTTTTGTTTCTTTATTTTTCTTGCCATATGCGTTTAGAAAAGCAGTAACATTATGTTTGTTTAAACTATCCCAAGTTTTTTCGATCCATTTTTCTTTTTTTTCTAATTTTAAAGGCGTTTTTTTTAATGGGGTTTTCTTTTCTTCTTTACATTGATAAAAAACAACGAAAAATAGCAGAAATAATATTTTAAATACGATTTTCATGAATAAGAATCATTTTTCACAAAGATAGCCCTTCGCCAGTTGAGTGGAAAATAGTTTTATGTTCTATAATGTTTCTTTATCGACAAACATATAATTTACTACTGATCCAATAATTAGGATTATAAAAAGAGATATGAATAAGCGATTTCTATTTTGTTAATGTTAAATAGACGTCTGCATTTACAGTCAAACTATCAATAGATAAATTTAGAACACTATTTAATTGTTGGATTTGTTCAGCATTCAATTCATCTAAAATATTTTCGTTTATTGAACTTTTTAGACGCAGTGTATCGTTGCTATAATAGAAGATGTTGGATAAAACAGCTTCATCTGCATTCGAAAATGTAATCGTATTGTCAAGAAGTGACCAAGATGCGGGAGAAATGAAACTAGGAATAGAATCTACGACTTGTTGAGTCGTAAGTTGTTCGTTTAAAAATGAAATAGTACCATTAAAAGTAAAACTCCCTGAAGTATAAAAATTATTTGGGTTTTCTTCAAATAAAGCGGTCATATCAAAATCACTACCAACACCACTATAAGCTCCTGTAACACTTTGTCCATCGAAGTATGCTCCGGTAGTACCATTTTCCGTATAAAGTTCAGAAACGTTCCACACGCCCAATAAATCATCTTCCGAAATGGTTTGTTCTATTGTATCGTTGCTTGTACAACCAATCATACTAGTGAGGAATAATAAAACAAATAAATAAATTAAATTTTTCATGATGATATTTTTTGTAAACTTAATTAAAAAAAAATATTTTTATAAAATAAAGATGTTAAATATTAAAAATCAGTGCCTTATTTGTGTTAAATGCGTTATTAAATTACTAGAATTTACAATGAGTTCATAATTACATGGGATTGAAAAGTAAGTGTCAGTTGATTTCACTATTTTTGTACTTATGGAAGAACAAGTTATTTTGGTCGACGAAAATGACAATCAAATTGGATTGATGCCAAAAATGGAAGCGCATGAAAAAGCTGTTTTACACAGAGCATTTTCTGTATTTATTTTTAATAAAAAAGGAGATTTAATGCTGCAACAAAGAGCAGCACACAAATATCATTCTCCGTTACTTTGGACAAATACTTGCTGTTCTCATCAAAGAGATGGCGAAACCAATATAGCAGCTGGAACCAGAAGATTGCAAGAAGAAATGGGTTTTACAACCGATTTAAAGGAAGTTTTTTCTTTCGTTTATAAAGCACCTTTTGACAACGGACTTACAGAGCATGAGTTAGATCACGTGATGGTGGGCACTTTTGAAGAGAAGCCAGAAATCAATATTGAAGAAGTAGAAAATTATAAATGGATGTCTTTAGAAACAGTAAAAAATGACATTGAAGCAACTCCAGATATTTATACAGCTTGGTTTAAAATTATTTTTAAAGAATCCTATCAAAAACTAAAAAATGCCTAAAGTTACCGTACACAGAAAAGCACATTTTAATAGTGCACATCGCTTATATAGAAAAGATTGGTCTGACAAAAAAAACTTTGAAGTTTTTAATAAATGTAGCAATCCTAATTTTCATGGTCATAACTATGAATTAATTGTCTCTTTAACAGGCGAAATTGATCCTGAGACTGGTTATGTTTATGATTTAGGAATTTTAAAGAATTATATAAAATCTGAAATTGAAGAAGCTTTTGACCATAAAAACTTAAGCGTAGAGGTTCCAGAATTTGATAATTTAAATCCTACAGCTGAAAATATATCTGTTGTTATTTATGGGAAACTAAGAAAGTTGTTACCGCAGCATTTAGCTTTAAAAGTGACACTATACGAAACCCCTAGAAATTTTGTAACCTATTCAGGTGAATAAAAAGGAGTACCAATAAAGAATGAGCATTTATCAATTTATAAAATTTGAACCCATCCTAAAAGAGAAAATTTGGGGAGGAGAAAAACTGACTTCTTTATTGCATAAAAAATCAGGACTTAAAAATATTGGGGAAAGTTGGGAAATATCAGGAGTAAAGGAAGCGATATCTGTAGTAGCAAATAAAAAACTTAAAGGATCACTTTTAAACAGACTGATAGCAAAATATAAAAGCACTTTATTAGGAGATAAGGTATTTAAACAGTTTGGGAATGATTTTCCGCTACTCATTAAATTTTTAGATGCAAAAAAAGCATTAAGTATTCAAGTGCACCCTAATGACGATTTGGCAAAAAAACGCCATCAATCTTTTGGGAAAAACGAAATGTGGTATGTGCTTCAAGCAGATAAAGATGCAAATCTAATTATTGGTTTTAAAAAGAACGCTTCGGTAAAGGAGTTTGTTTCTAATCTAGAAAGCAATATGCTTTTAAGTCGTTTAAATACAGAAAAAATTAAAAAAGGAGATGCCTATTATATTCCAACAGGTACCATTCATGCAATTGGGGCAGGGACTTTAATTGCAGAGATTCAGCAAACGTCAGACATTACCTATAGAATTTATGACTGGGAAAGACAAAATCTAGATGAAAATTTTCGAGAGTTGCATACAGAAGAGGCAAAAGATGCGATCGATTACCTTGCAAAGGATTCCTACAAAGCGATCTATTCAGAAAAAGAAAACAGCACTTCAGAAATTATAACCTGTCCTTATTTTACAACAAGTATATTGCCCATAAATGGGGAGGTAGAAGTAAATCATCAAGAGAAAGATAGTTTTGTTATTTATATATGTGTTTCAGGAAATGTAACGTTTCAATATGAAAATGAAATAGAAAAGCTACATTTAGGGGAAACTCTCCTAGTGCCAGCCTGTATGAAAGAATTCAAAATTATTGCTAAAGAAAAATCAAAACTATTAGAAGTTTATATCAAATAGCAAATTCGTATGAAAATAATCGCAATGATTCCTGCACGGTATAGTGCAACTCGTTTTCCTGGTAAATTGATGAAAGACCTCGGTGGAAAATCAGTAATTTTAAGAACCTATGAAGCCGCGATAAGTACCCATCTGTTTGAGGAGGTATATGTAGTAACTGATTCAAAAGTGATTGCTGAAAATATTTCTGATGCAGGAGGGAAGGTTATAATGAGCCAAAAAGAACACGAATGTGGTTCTGATAGAATTGCGGAAGCTGTTCAGGATCTAGACGCAGATATTGTTATTAATGTGCAAGGGGACGAACCATTTATTGATACCGTTTCGTTATCTAAATTAATTGCAGCTTTTAAAGACGACGTAAAAAAAGAGATTGACTTGGCATCACTGAAAGTTGAGATTACAGACAAGGAAGCTATTGAAGACCCAAACAATGTAAAAGTAATTACAGATAATTTTGGATTTGCACTTTACTTTTCGAGAAGCGTAATCCCGTTTCAACGAGACAAAGAATTATCGGTGAAATATTATAAGCACAAGGGGGTTTATGCCTTTAGAAAACAGGCGTTAATAGATTTTTATCATTTAGATTTAACACCGCTTGAAGCTTCAGAAAAGATTGAAGCGATCCGATATTTAGAAGTTGGAAAAAAAATTAAAATGATTGAAACAGACATTGAAGCTGTTGGTATAGATACTCCCGAAGACTTAGAGAAAGCAAAGAAATATTTAAATCAATCATAGATTACCAAAATGTACAAAGACATAAAAGTCATTGCTTTTGATGCCGATGACACCTTGTGGGTCAATGAGACGTATTTTAGAGATGCAGAGCATGAATTTGCAAAACTACTCACAAACTATGAAACTGAGAATAAAATTGATCAAGAGCTTTTTAAAAAAGAAATAGAAAACTTAAACCTATATGGGTACGGGATTAAAGGCTTTATATTGTCTATGATCGAATGCGCATTAGAACTTTCAAACAATCAAATCAGTCCAGCTACGATCGGAAAAATCGTAAATATTGGGAAAGAAATGCTTGAAAAACCAATAGAACTGATAGCAGGTATAGAAGATGTTTTGCAGTACCTACAAAGCGATTATAAATTAATAGTTGCTACAAAAGGTGATCTGTTAGATCAAGAACGAAAGTTAGAAAAATCGGGTTTGTTGAAATATTTTCACCACATTGAAGTAATGAGTGATAAAAAACCGAAAGACTACTTGAAGTTAATCCAGCATCTAGAGATCAATCCAAAAGAATTGTTAATGATTGGAAACTCTTTAAAATCAGATGTTTTACCCTTGTTAGAGATTGGTGCAGCTGCAATTCATTTGCCTTTTCATACCACTTGGATGCATGAAGAAGTTTCTGAAAAAGAGAAGGCAGCATCCTCCTATAAAACTGTTTTAAATATAAAAGAAGTTTTAACGCTCTTTTAAATAAATAAACTATTTTTGCACCAATAAATAAATAAGATTATGGCAAGCATAAAAAACTTAAAAAAAGATATTAATTACACTTTAGGAGATTTAATTGAAGAATGTTACGTTTATCAATTACTAAACCCTAAAGCAGATGTAAAAGCTTCTGAAGCACTTATTGATGAGTCAATTGCTACTTTCGATGATTTAATTGCAAAATTAAATGCTAAAAGTGTAGAAAATAAGAAAGCTCATTATAAAGGAATCAGTTTAGAATTAGAAACAAAAGCTTCAGCTTTAGTTTCTAAAATTAACGCTTTATAAAGCATACAATTTTTAATTATATTTTAACGATTCTCTAACAAGGGAGTCGTTTTTTTTTGTTTATTTTTGAATCATAACGATATGTTGACAATATTTTTAATAATAGTACGTTAATATATAAATGATCTTTAATTTATGGCAAGAGCAATGTTAGAGTATACCAAAACGATACTGAAAAAAGTAAGCTTTAATTCAGATTTGTTTTGTAAAGAATTAGAAAAGGCATTAACGAGATTACTGCCTTATGAGGTGAATGAATTAACAATTTGGTTAAAAACCTTCACTAGTAATAAACCTGAATTATACATCTGTATGAATTTAATTAACCCATAAAAAAAAGGAAGCTATTCGCTTCCTTTTTTTAGTTGGTCTTTATCTTTTTTATGCCTGTATTTTCTCATTAATTTTCTACCAAATTCTTTTTCGGCAATCTGTAGTTTTAATATTTTTTTAATCGGAAGTATCATTTTTAGCTTTGTGAAGTAATTCTGACTCTCTTCAAATTTTTTCCGATCGAGGTACTGTGTCAAATTAAAAAGAACTAACGCTTTTCTTTCATCAATGCTATCGATTTTTTTTACAATCTTTAATTCTTTTTTTATCGCATCAGATTTTTTGCATAAAAAATCAAGAATATTCTTATTATATTCATTGTAGACTGGCCAAAATTTTTCTGCTTCAGAAGAAGTTAAATCCAACTGTTCTGTTAAGTATGATATTTTTAAAAGTTTTATTTTTTCTTTATGCCCTTTTCTTTTTTGTGCGTTTGTAGAGAAGCAAAAAGCAAGTACTACAAAAAGACTGAATAAATATTTTTTCATATTAATAAAGTTCATTTAGAATTGTTAAATTATCATTAGCAGATATATACCGCTCAATATTTATATCTTCAATCTCTATAAAAGCAAAGTCGATTTCTACTAAATCGTCTTCAGAGAACACCATTACAATGTCTTCTGAATTGATGTTGCCTGAATTGTCCTCCAACCAATTTTCCATTTCAATATCTGTAATAGCGTCAAATGACGGTAGTACTTGTTCTCCAAAATTAAAAGAGTTTAAACCAATAAATAAAATAACAGCTGCCGCGGCAATTAAAGGAACTCTTTTTAGAATACGTTGTTTAAGTGAAATTACCTTTACATGATTTTTATTTACTACTACTTTGTTTAGAATGTTGTTTTCTAGCGTGTTGAAATAATTATTAGGAATTTCAAAGGTTGTTTTCTTTGTGTTTTTTTCTTCAAACAAATACGTAGAGAAATTATCTTCAATTTCTTCAAAGTAATTCTTAGGAACAGAGAAGCCTGTTTTCTTTCCAACCACTTGATGGATAAATTGCTCGCTATTTTCTAATTCTTTGTTCATTAGTTATTTAGACCTCAATAGTTAAAGAAGGTTTAATTATTATTTTGTTGAATATACTTTTCAATTTTTTTTACTGCATGAAAATACGATGCTTTTAATGCGCCCACAGAAGTGGTTAGTATTTCAGATATCTGACTGTATTTCAATTCATCAAAATACTTCATATTGAAAACTAATTGTTGTTTTGTGGGTAATGTTGCTATTGCTTTCTGTAAGATGAGTTGAATCTCATCACCAGAGAAATAAACATCACTTTGAAGTGTAGCAGCTAATTCTGAATGGATTTCTGAGATATCTACGTTTCTTTCTTTTGCTCTCTTATTGATAAATGTAACTGACTCATTGGTTGCAATTCGATACATCCAAGAGTACAATTTGCTATCGCCTTTAAATTTGTCGATATTCTTAAAAACTTTGATAAACGTGTTTTGCAATACATCGTCAGCATCATCATGAGAAATTACAATTTTACGAATATGCCAATACAGTCGCTCTTTGTATTGCGAAATTAATTCACGAAAAGCAGACTCTTTGCTTTTTGTGTCTTTTAACTGCTTGATCAAAGTGACTTCGTCTGTCAATTATATTATTTTAAACTTAGACGATCGATATAAGAAAAGGTTTAACACTATCTCCTTGCTTTTGATTTTGAGTATCCAAAAAGTTTTTTTGCTTTGATGGTTTCAGCAATTCCTTTTGGTAACATGTGTTCCCAACCATCATCGCCTTTAATAATCATCTTTAGGACAGTTCTAGAAAAAATATCCAAAATTTCAGTATCAAAATCATCAATATTTACAAGTTTACCGTTGTTATTAAAGAACTTATACAATTCTTTCATTCTCGGTGGAACTTTTAAGTTTTTACTGTTTATATATTCTCCAGTTACTTGATCGTGATATGGATACATGTATACTTTTAAATCTCTATAAAAAAGTTTTCCAAATGCTTCTAAAATACCTCCACTTAAGTTGCGGTAATACTTTTCGTCAAAAATTTGAATTAAGTTGTAGACACCCATTGCGAGCCCCATTCTTTCTTTTGTAAACTCACTAAAATATTCAACCAATTTAAAATACTGCTGAAAATTGGTAATCATTACATTCTGACCTAAAGAACAAAGTAATTCTGCTCTATCTAAGAAGTCACGTTCATTAATTTCTCCTTCCGCACGAAGATTACTAAGCGTAATTTCAAAAATTACTTGTGTATTTTCTTCTTTCACTTTATTTTCTGCCAAGAAAAGCTTTTTAGACTTTTCATACATGTCCATGTTTACTTTTGTTACTGGTCTAAAACTACCACGTAGCGCCAAGATGTTCTTCTTGTAAAGCACTTGCGCAGGTAAAAGATTGATTCCATCAGGACCAAACATAACCGCATTTGTCATCCCGTTTTTAAGAAGTTGTAAACTCATTAAACGATTATCGACATACATAAAACGAGGTCCAGAGAAATTAATCATATCAATCTCTAATTGATCCTCATCTAAATTGTCATAGAATGATTTTACCAATTCTTTTGGGTTGTCATTTAAGTAAAAAGCCCCATGAATTAGATTCACGCCTAAAATACCTAAAGTTTCTTGTTGTAAACGAGCATCCGTTTCTTTAAAACGAAGGTGTAAAATAATTTCATTATAATCCTCTAAAGGGTCTAGTTGAAAACGAATTCCTACCCAACCATGGCCTTTAAATTTTTTAGCAAAATCGATGGTAGCAACTGTGTTTGCATAAGAGAAAAATAATTTATCAGGATGTTTATTTCGACTTAAACGATCTTCAATTAAGTCAATTTCATGGCGTAACATTCTTTTTAAACGAGGTTCTGTTACATAGCGTTTGTCTTCCTCAATCCCATAAATGGCATCAGAAAAATCTTTATCATAGGCACTCATTGCTTTCGCAATTGTTCCTGAAGATGCTCCAGCTCTAAAAAAATTTCTAACCGTCTCTTGCCCAGCACCAATCTCTGCGAAGGTACCGTATATGTCTGTGTTTAAGTTGATTCGTAAAGCTTTGCTTTTTGTAGCAGGTATCGTGCTTATTTTTTGATCTCCTTTTAAAGAAATTGCCATGTTTTATTTTTATAAAGTCTAACAAATGTACTAAAATAGAATGCTATCAGTCAATTTTTATGCTATTTTTGTTAGGTAATGAAACAAGCTGTAAAAGATTTTAAAATTACTTTTTTAGGGACAGGAACTTCTACGGGAATACCGATGTTGGCAAACGATCATCCTGTCAGTTTATCTAAAAATGAGAAAGACAAACGTTTACGCGCTTCGATCTTAATTTCATGGGATGAGTTTACCTATGTAATTGACTGTGGGCCTGATTTTAGACAGCAAATGTTGCGAGAAAATGTACGTTCAATTAGTGGTGTTCTATTTACCCATGAGCATTCAGATCATACCGCCGGTATAGATGATTTAAGACCCTATTGTTTTCAAATGGGAGCCGTTCCTGTTTACTTAGATGCGCAAACTTTAAAAAGTTTAGAACAACGATTCGAGTATGTGTTTAAAACTGAAAACAGATATCCTGGAGCGCCCCGAATTAAAGTCAATTTGGTAGATCAGGCCAAGTTTATTCTCAATAAGGTAGCCGTAACTCCAATAAAGGCTTTACACGGCTCTTTGCCGATTACTTGTTACCGATTTAATAATATCGCTTATCTAACCGATGTAAAAACGATTGGTTCATCCGAAAAAGAAAAGCTTAAAAATTTAGATATCTTAATTGTAAATGCATTGAGAATAGAAACGCACCCTACACACTTTAATTTAGAAGAAGCCTTGTCATTTGTAGAAGAAATTAAGCCAAAAAAAACATATTTCACACACATAAGTCACAAACTAGGTTTTCATGACGAGGTTCAAAATAATTTACCAGAAAATGTTTTTTTAGCTTTTGATGGCTTAAGAATAGAAGTTTAGAGACAAGCATAATGACTTTTTGAAAAGTAATTTTTAGATCAATTCATGTTGGCACAAGAATTGAATTACTTTGGAAAGATAATTTATGAATTGTAATTATACATCTGATTGTCAATTAGTTAATGGAAGTAAATAAATATTGAGTTTTCAATATAACAAAATCAATGTCAGTTTGACATATATATAGCCTATGAGTAAGCCAAAAATAACCACTTTAGACAGTTTGTCTTTACACAGTGTTTTAAACGAAGATTCAGAGTTAATTCCACTAATGACTCCAGAAGATGAGGAGATCATTAATAATGAAAGCGTTCCAGAAACATTATCTATTTTACCTTTAAGGAATACTGTTTTATTTCCAGGTGTTGTAATTCCAATTACCGCTGGCAGGGACAAGTCGATTCAGTTAATTAAAGATGCTAATAAAGGAGATAAAGTCATTGGTGTTGTTGCGCAAAGAGACGAAGATATAGAAGAACCAACGCTCAAAGATATTCATACAACAGGAGTTGTAGCACAAATATTACGTGTTTTAAAAATGCCTGATGGGAATACAACTGTAATTATACAAGGAAAAAAAAGATTTAAAATTGATTCAATTCTTCAAGACGAGCCTTACTTAAAAGCAACAGTTACTGAAGCTTCAGATGATAAGGTAATTGAAGATAAAAAAGAATTTAAAGCAATTATTCAAGATATTAAAGAACAAGCTCTAGAGGTTATTAAAGAAAACCCAATGTTACCCTCTGAAGCTTCTTTTGCAATTAAAAATATAAAGTCAGATTCTTTTTTGGTGAATTTCATTTCATCAAATATGGATTTAAGTGTCCTGCAAAAGCAAGTTATTTTAGAAAAAGACAATCTAAAAGAACGAGCTCTATTGGCTTTAAAAAATTTAAATAAAGAGCTTCAGAAATTGCAATTACGAAATGATATTCAATCTAAAACAAGAGAAGATTTAGATCAACAACAAAGAGAATATTATTTAAACCAACAATTAAAAACAATTCAAGAAGAATTGGGAGGTGTATCTAACGATGAGGAGTTAGAAGAAATGCGCATAAAGGGTAAAACTAAAAAATGGAATAAAGAAGTTAAAGAAACCTTTGACAAAGAATTGGCGCGTTTACGAAGAATGAACCCGCAAATGGCAGATTATGGAGTGCAACGAAATTACTTAGAATTACTTTTAGAATTACCTTGGGGAGAATTTTCTGAAGATAAGTTTGATTTAAAACGCGCTGTAAAAATATTAGATCGAGATCACTTTGGATTGGAAAAAGTGAAAGAAAGAATTATTGAACACTTGGCTGTTTTAAAGCTGAGAAACGATATGAAATCGCCAATTATCTGTTTATATGGCCCTCCAGGAGTTGGTAAAACGTCTTTAGGGAAATCTGTGGCAGAAGCTTTAGGGCGTAAGTATGTGAGAATGTCTTTGGGTGGTTTACGAGATGAATCCGAAATCCGTGGACATAGAAAAACATACATTGGTGCAATGCCAGGTAGGTTGATTCAAAACTTAAAAAAAGCAGGAACATCAAACCCTGTTTTTGTTTTAGATGAAATTGATAAACTAGCAAAAGGGCATCAAGGAGATCCTTCTTCTGCCATGTTAGAAGTTTTAGATCCTGAGCAAAACACAGCGTTTTATGACAATTATTTAGAAGTTGGTTACGACCTTTCGAAAGTACTTTTTATTGCGACGGCAAACAATATCGGAGAAGTTCCTTGGGCACTAAGAGATCGAATGGAATTGATTAACGTTTCTGGGTATACCATTGAAGAGAAAATTGAAATTGCGAAGAAATACTTGTTGCCAAAACAATTAAAAGAACATGGCTTAAGTTCAGAACACTTAAAGTTAGGCAAAGCGCAAATAGAAAAAGTAGTAGTGGGGTATACCCGAGAATCTGGTGTGAGAGGTTTGGAAAAACAAATTGCCAAAGTGGTTCGATTTGCAGCAAAATCAATCGCTCTTGAAGAAGCCTATGAAATTATAGTTTCTACAGATAAGATTGAAGATATTTTAGGCCCACCAAGACTAGAAAGAGATAAATATGAAAACAATGGAGTTGCCGGAGTTGTTACAGGATTGGCTTGGACTGCTGTTGGAGGTGATATTTTATTCATTGAATCAATACTATCAAAAGGAAAAGGTGCGCTTTCTATTACGGGTAATTTAGGAAAGGTAATGAAAGAGTCAGCCACCATTGCAATGGAATATATCAAAGCAAACGCTGTTGATTTTGGAGTAGAACCAGAGGTTTTAGAAAAATACAATGTACATATTCACGTACCAGAAGGAGCAACACCAAAAGATGGGCCAAGCGCTGGTATTACTATGTTAACCTCTTTGTTATCTTCGTTTACACAACGTAAAGTAAAAAGTAAATTAGCCATGACTGGAGAAATTACTTTAAGAGGAAAGGTTTTGCCAGTGGGTGGTATTAAAGAAAAAATATTAGCAGCAAAAAGAGCCAATATTAAAGAGATAGTTTTGTGTGAAGACAATCGAAAAGATATTTTGGAAATAAAAGAAAGCTATTTAAAGGGGCTTACTTTTCATTATGTTGCCGAGATGAAAGAAGTAATTGACATTGCATTAACAAAGCAAAAAGTAAAAAATGCTAAGAAATTAGTTTCTTAAAAAAAACAACCTCTTTTGATTCTGATTCTTTCAGGCAAAAGAGGTTTTTTTTTATTACTACTTACTCAGTGTTCAATTCATTTAGGTGATTTGCTAAAACGAAACCCATACTAAAACAGCCTTGTAGTAAATAGCCTCCAGTAGGAGCATACCAGTCTAGCATTTCACCAATAACATAGGAGTTTGGAAGTTTTTTTAGCTGAAAATTTAAATCAATCTCTGAGAGAGAAACTCCCCCTAAAGAAGAAATTGCTCTATCAAGTTCCTCCGAAGATTTAATTGTTACTGGAACGGATTTAATTATTTCGATAAGTTTTTCTGTGTCTGAAAATGTCTCCTTATTAGTAAAGTGTTTTAGGATACCAATAGACGTTCGGTCGAGGTTGATGTCCTTTTTTAAAATCTCAGTCACTTTAGTTCGTGAAGATTTTTTGTATTTATCCTTTATTTGTAAAACGGTCATTGTCGGTTTTAAATCCAAATAAATAATTGTACTTTTTTCAGTAAGTAGTTTGTCTTGAATTTTTTGACTTAAAGCGTAAATTGCATTTCCTTCAAGTCCAAATTTAGAAATAACCAACTCTCCTTTAGCAACAAAATCATTAAAAGTAAGAGCAATGTTTTTTAAAGGTTTTCCTTCGTGTGTCGTTATGAAATTGGAGTTCCAGTCTACTTCAAACCCACAATTGGCTGCTCTAAACAGATGGGTCTGAATGCCTCTTTTTTTAAAAGGTTGACTCCATTGACCGTCAGAACCTGTTACTTTCCAACTGGCTCCTCCCATTGCATAAACGACAATATCAGTGTCTTTATCGATGCTTTTATCAAAATTCAAATATCCTTCATCATCCCATCCTAACCAAGTTGTATCTCGGATGAGTTTTATTCCTTTCGCAGCGATCAAATCAGTAATTTTTTTTAGGACCTCAATCGGTTTCATTTCCATATCAGGAAATACTCGATTGCTCGACCCTGTAAATGTTGAAACTTCATAAAGCTGCAACCAATTTATCAAATCTTCATTGGTAAATTTCCGAAGGATTGGGGACATAAAATCACTTGGTGAATATTGACGTATCAATTCTTCTATCGAGCAATTGTACGTTAAATTCAGTCCGCCTTCCCCTGCAACTAAAAATTTTCTTCCTACCGTTTTTTTCTTTTCACAAAGTGTTACTTGATATTTCTTCGTATCAATTTGTGCAGCAAGCATTAATGCGGCAGGACCTCCTCCTATAATTGTTAAATTCCTCATTTAAAAAAACAAATAATTATTGATACGAGTAATTGTAGGTTTTAATAATTTTTTCAATTTTTTTATTTGAAGAACTCTTTAGATTTCTCCCAATACACATCCATCTCAGTCAACGTCATGTCAGAAAGATTCTTCCCTTCCTTTTTAGCCGATTTTTCTAAAAACTGAAAACGATTGATGAATTTTTTATTTGTTTTTTCCAAAGCGTTTTCTGGGTTCACATCGATAAAACGAGCATAATTAATCATTGAAAATAAAACATCACCAAATTCTTTTTCAGTATTTTCTTTATTTCCTTTTTTAATTTCTTCATTTAATTCTTCCAGTTCTTCTTGTACTTTTCCCCAAACCTGAGCTGGCTCTTCCCAATCAAAACCAACGCCAGCTACCTTTTCTTGTATTCGAGATGCTTTTACAACGGCAGGTAAGTTTTTAGGAACACCTTCTAAAACAGATTCTTTGCCTTCTTTGAGTTTTAGTAGTTCCCAGTTGCGTTTTACATCTTCCTCGTTTTCAACTTTTACATCACCATAAATGTGTGGATGTCTGTCTATTAACTTATTTGAAATTGAGTTGGCTACATCTCCAATGTCAAATGCTTTTTTTTCACTTCCTATTTTGGCATAAAAAACAATATGTAACAATACATCGCCTAATTCCTTTTTAATTTCTTCCAAATCATTGTCAAGAATAGCGTCAGCAAGTTCATAGGTTTCTTCGATAGTAAGATGACGAAGACTTTCTAAAGTTTGTTTTTTATCCCATGGGCACTTCTCTCGAAGCTCATCCATAATGTCTAATAATCGATTAAAAGCTGCTAACTGTTCTTTTCTAGAATTCATTTATATTGAGTTTCAATGTATCAGTAATAGAATGCTATAACCGAAGAACCTGCAAGTCCGTCAGCGCAATAAAATGAATGCATCTGAATCTTGTTATTCTTTATATTGCGAAAAACAGAAATTATGCTTTTTCAGTATTTTCTTCATTGGTTTCAGTAGTTGCTTCTATTTTAGAGAAGTCTAAACCTGCATCCACTAAAATATTATACCACTGTATGATCTTTTTTATATTTGAAGTATACACTCTTTCCTCATCGTACTCTGGTAATATTTCAGAAAAATAAGCCTCTAGTTTGTTCGCACTTTCTTTGTGAGAAATGCTTTCTTTACCAGCTTCTTTTTCATATATTTTTTTGAAAACTTTCAGCAATAACACCTCTTCTTCATAGGTGTAAATAGCAATGTTTTCTAACATACTAATGTTTTGTGTTGAAGTAATTGGAAACCTTTTTTTGTCCTGTAAAGATGCTACGATAACAACAGTTTTTGTTTGTGTAACAACTTCAAATAAACCTGGTTTTCCAGTAACTGCAATAATTTTATTAAATTCCATTTTTGTCTTTTTTGATCTTAATTAAAAGATTATTTGCCTTTTTTTATATTTGGAAAACGCATTCTATAATCTGCTTTTATTTTTCCTTTTGAAATGTTTTCTAATTTCTTTTTAATTATTCTTTTCTTTAATGTTGAAAGTTTATCAGTGAACAAAATCCCTTCAATATGATCGTATTCGTGTTGAAATACTCTTGCCGCTAAACCATCTAAAACTTCCGTATGTTTTTTAAAGTTTTCATCTTCATATTCAATCGTTATTTTTTCTTTACGTAAAACATCTTCACGTACATCAGGGATGCTTAAACAACCTTCGTTAAAAATCCATTCCTCGCCCTCTTCCTTAATAATTTGTGGGTTTATAAAAACACGGTTAAAATCCTTTAAGACATTGCTTTCCTTTTCAGATAAATCCTCATCATCGGCAAAAGGGGAAGCGTCAATTAAAAAAACACGAATTGCTTTTCCTATTTGTGGAGCAGCTAGGCCAACGCCAGAGGCATTGTACATTGTTTCTTTCATGTTTGCTATTAATTTTTCTAGCTCAGGGTAATCTGCATCAATGGGACTTCCTACCTTCCGTAAAACGGGATCTCCGTAGGCAACAATTGGTAATATCATTTATTTTTTTTTATGGCTACGAAAGTACGATTTACAATTACGAATCGCCAATTTTGATTATGAATTTATATGTTTAAACGTATTTTAATCTTTTTTTTACTGATTGTACAAATAGGATTGTAATATTATTGTGGCGCTAATTTCATCTACCAACGCTTTGTTTTTGCGTTGGTTTTTGTTTAGTCCACTATCAATCATCGTTTGAAAAGCTATTTTAGAGGTAAAACGCTCATCAACTCGATGTATTGGTATTTTCGAAATTTGTTTTTCTAATTTTTTTAAAAAAGCAACAATTAGTATTTCGCTTTCGCTATCTGTATTATTCATTTGCTTTGGTTTTCCAACCAAAAATAAATCCACTTTTTCTTTTGAGATATAGACCTTTAAAAAGGTTAATAGATCTTTTGTATCTAGCGTTGTTAATCCAGATGCGATAATTCTCATTTCGTCTGTAACAGCAATGCCTGTTCGTTTTTTTCCAAAATCAATCGCTAGAATTCTTCCCAAATTTTAATATTTTTAGCAAAAATACGAAATTAAACAAGGATCGGTAATATGTTTAAAAAATGTATATTTGTCTCGGTATTTAACGTTAGTTTTATATTTGTAGAAACGAAATAATTTAGATGAAAGAAATTAGAGAAATTATAGAATCAGCATGGGATAATCGTGATTTGTTGAAAGAAGAAAAGACAGTTCAAACGATACGAAAAGTTGTTGATTTATTAGATAAAGGAACTCTTAGAGTTGCAGAACCAACAAATTCGGGTTGGCAAGTGAATGAATGGGTGAAAAAAGCAGTCGTTTTGTACTTCCCAATTCAGAAAATGGAAACTTTAGAAGCGGGTATTTTTGAATATCATGATAAGATTCCCCTAAAAAGAAATTTTGCTGAAAGAGGAATACGAGTTGTACCGAATGCTGTAGCTCGACATGGATCTTTTATAGCATCAGGCACAATATTAATGCCAAGTTACGTTAATATAGGAGCATATGTTGATGAAGGTACCATGGTTGATACTTGGGCAACAGTTGGTTCATGTGCTCAAATTGGTAAAAATGTACATTTGTCTGGTGGTGTTGGTATTGGAGGTGTTTTGGAACCTTTGCAAGCGGCACCTGTAATTATTGAAGATGGTGCTTTTATTGGTTCTCGATGTATTGTTGTAGAAGGCGTAAGAGTTGAAAAAGAAGCTGTGTTGGGCGCTAATGTTGTGTTGACAATGAGTACTAAAATCATTGATGTAACAGGAGATACACCTATAGAGATGAAAGGAATCGTACCTGCAAGATCTGTTGTCATTCCTGGGAGTTATGTGAAAAAGTTTGCAGCGGGAGAATACAATGTTCCTTGCGCATTAATTATTGGAAAAAGAAAAGAAAGTACAAATAAAAAAACGTCATTAAATGACGCTTTGAGAGAATATGATGTAGCTGTTTAAAAAAAAATGATGAAAAAGATTACTGCAATTATTCCTACTTTAAATGAAGAAATACATATTGATGAAGCGATAAAATCTGTCGGTTTTGCCGATGAAATTATTGTAATTGATTCATTTAGTAGTGATAAAACATTAGAATTAGCTCAAAAACACAATGTAAAAATCATTAAGCGAAAGTTTGATGATTTCTCAACACAAAAAAACTTTGCGATAGATCAAGCGCTACATGATTGGATCTATATTTTGGATGCTGACGAAAGAGTAACTGCAGAAGTTGAAAAAGAAATTTTAGAAGCTGTAGAAAACCCCGGTAAACACGTTGGATTTTATGTAAAGAGATCTTTTTATCTATCTGGAAAGAAAGTTAAGTTTGGTGGTTTTCAAAGAGATAAAGTAATTCGATTGTTTTTAAAAGAGTTTTGCAGATACAATGGAAATCACGTTCACGAAACAATTGCTGCCAACGGAGAATTAGGTTTTTTTAGGCATAAAATAGACCATTATTCGTACAGAAACTATGATCACTATATTTCTAAACTAAACCATTATGCAGCTTTAAGGGCAAAACAAATGCAATCGCAAGGTAAAACTGTAAATTTATACCATATTTTAATAAAGCCGCCTGTACGTTTTTTTGTTCATTATGTAGTTCGTTTAGGTTTCTTAGACGGTTTCTCTGGCTTTTTGATTGCCAAAACTCATGCTTATGGGGTTCTGACAAGATATATTAAACTCTGGTTATTTAACCAAAAAATCACCTAAAATGAAAGACAATGAAGTACCCACAATAGATGCTGTAATTATGTGGGTAGATGGAAGTGATCCCTTTCATAAAGCAAAAATGGAAAGCTATTTAGAGCATACTCATTCTGTAAATAATAAATCTTTAAGAACTCGGTATGATCAAGTAAATGAGATTGAATTCTGTGTAAAGTCAATTTTAAAATATGCAGAATTTGTTAGAAATATTTTTATAGTTACAGACAACCAGACTCCAAATTTTTTAAAAGACCAAGAGAAAGTACAACGAGAATTTCCGAATGTTTTTATTGTAGATCACAAAGTTATTTTTGATGGTTACACTCAATTTTTACCAACATTCAATTCGAGGTCAATAGCTACGCTATTGTATAAGATTCCTAATTTATCGGAGCATTTTATTGTAATGTGTGATGATTTTATGTTAATTAATGAAACGAAATCATCAGATTTTTTTCATGAGAAAAAACCATTGTTAAGAGGAGAGTGGAGGTCATTTAATGAAGACCTTTTTTATAAAAACATTTATAAGCACTTCCTGGATTTTATTGGGAAACCTAAAAAAGAAAAAAAGGCGGGGCATTTTATTGCGCAACAGATCATCGCAAAAAATCTTGGTTTTAAGAAGTTTTATAAGTTACATCATGTTCCTATGCCCATGAGAAAATCTACTCTAGAGAAGTATTTTGAGTTAAATTATGAGGAGTTTGAAAATAATATTAAATATAGATTTAGAGATTCATCACAGTTTTTATTGGAGTCACTAATTAATCATTTAGAAATAAAAAATAAAACATGTAAATTGTCTGATAGTTATCAACTAGCATATTTTCAAAATTATAAGAAACCTTTTTTATGGTTAAAATTTAAATTAAGAAGTGCGGGTAAAAACGAAAATAAACTATTTTTGTGCATGCAAAGTTTAGATCAATGTCCACCAGAGAAATTGAGTTTTATTAAAAAATGGCTTGAAAGTAAGTACAACTAACGAACAATGAGTAACTTTATAAAAGAAGCGTTCCAGCACTTAACAGAAGGAAAGACTATTCTATATCCAACAGATACTGTCTGGGGTATTGGATGTGATGCCCTCAATTTTGAGGCAGTTTCAAAAGTATACCAACTAAAAAAAAGGCATGAAAGCAAGAGTTTAATTGTTTTGGTGAGTTCTATTTCCATGTTGAAAAAACATGTTACTGTTCCACAAAGTGTAATAGAATTGCTTAAAAAATCAAAGAAACCAACTACAATAATTTATGAAAACCCAAAAGGATTTGCAAAAAATGCAATTGCCTCCGATGGAACTATTGCCATACGAGTTGTACAAGATGCATTTTGTAGAAAATTGATTAAAAGGTTTCAAAAACCAATCATATCAACCTCTGCAAATGTAAGTGGAGCAGCAACACCAAAATCATTTCAAGAAATTAGCCAACCAATTTTGGAAGGTGTTGATTATATAGTAAATTTGCATCAAAATCGAACAGATGCAAAGCCCTCTACAATTTTAAAAGTTGTTGGTCGCGAAGTTCAGATTTTAAGAACATAACAATCAACATAAAAGAGGCGTCAATCCGTGACAAATATAAATACAAATTTCAAAGAGGCAATTTCATTAGAAATTTTCACCGTAATTTCAAAAGCATCAAAATTATTAGCCATAGACAGTTACGTGATTGGTGGTTTTGTACGTGATTTTTTCCTAAAAAGAGGTACAGCCAAAGACATCGATATTGTAGCTGTAGGAAGCGGTATTGAATTGGCTGAAAAAGTAGCAAGTTTATTGCCAAATAAACCAAAAGTTCAAGTTTTTAAAACCTATGGAACTGCTATGTTGCGCTATAAAGATGTTGAAATTGAATTTGTAGGTGCTAGAAAAGAATCCTATTCAGAAGAAAGTAGAAACCCTGAAGTTTCTGAAGGAAGCTTGGCAGATGACCAAAATAGACGTGATTTCACAATTAATGCGTTGGCACTGAGTTTGAATGAACTGACTTTTGGAGATTTATTGGACCCTTTTAATGGGGTAGAAGATTTAGTAAATAAGAACATCAAAACACCTTTAAATCCAGATATTACATATTCTGATGATCCTCTACGAATGATGCGAGCGATTCGATTTGCTTCTCAACTAAACTTTACGATTGAATCGAATTCTTTGAGTGCTATTGCAAAAAACTCTAGCAGATTAAAGATTATTACTCGTGAACGTATTATTGATGAACTCAATAAAATAATGTTGTCTGTAAAACCATCAATCGGGTTTTTACATTTAGAAGAAACAGGCTTGTTGTCTCAAATTTTACCAGAATTAATTGACTTAAAAGGAGTAGAAGAGGTAGAAGGGCAAAAACACAAAGATAATTTTTACCATACTTTGGAAGTTGTTGATAATATTTCTGAAAATACTGAAGATGTTTGGTTGCGATGGGCGGCACTTTTGCATGATATAGGAAAAGCTCCTACCAAAAAATTTAGTAAAAAAGTAGGGTGGACATTTCACTCTCATGAATTTGTAGGTGCTAAGATGGTGTTTAAACTGTTTAAACGGTTAAAAATGCCAATGAATAACAAGATGAAATTTGTTCAGAAAATGGTATTGTTGAGCTCTCGACCTATTGTGTTGGCTACTGATGTTACAGATGCAGCTGTAAGACGATTAGTCTTTGATGCAGGTGATAATATTAACTCTTTAATGACGCTTTGCGAAGCGGATATTACCACTAAAAACCCAAAGAAATTTAAAAGATATCATCAAAATTTTGAATTGGTTCGTGACAAAATTAAAGAAGTCGAAGAACGAGATCGTGTTCGTAATTTTCAACCACCTGTTTCTGGTGAAGAAATTATGAAAGCATTTAATTTAAAACCTTGTAAAGAAATTGGTCAAATCAAAGAAGCAATAAAAGAAGCAATTTTAGATGGTAAAATACCAAATGAACACCAAGCTTCTTATGATTTTATGATTGAAAAAGGACAGCAACTAGGGCTTTAAATACAGTAATTACATTAAAAAGACATCGTAATATTTGCAGAAATACCTGTACTCTCTGGAACATTTCTACAAACGCCGCCAATACAAATTAATCCTCCCCGCTGTCTTCCGTAATTTAATGCAAATCGGTGTGCTCCAGCGGTGTAGCTTCCCCCGGCATTGTAATAATGAATCTGTTGCTCTATATCATCATTTCCATAATTGTAAATATCGTTTACATAAATGGCTAATTTTGAAGTAGCGTTAAATTCGATAGTCCCACCGGCCCAGTTTTTTTTATCATCATTGGTCGCTAAAAATTGAGCTTCAAAACGCAGTGATTTTCCTTTTCCCATTTTGTAAGTGGCTTCACTTACAAAGATATTTGCATTTATTTCCCCAAATGTTTCCTCTATATACCTTTTGTTATAAGACTGATTTACATAATAGAATATAGAATTCCATTGTTTCGACCATTTTTTACGAACTTCTACACTGAGGTCTGAAAAATATTTTTGACCAAAACCTAGGAATTCAGTTTCATAATCAAAACCAGCAAAGTCGTAATCTGCCTTTAATCCGTGCCAAGAAGAATAATTCAGAGCAACTTTTGTTCCGTATTTTCCACCTAAAAAAGTTCCTTTTTTTATTTTATAGTACACATCTAATTGTCCACCAATTTCACCCGATTTAATAAGTGTTGGATCCTGAAAAGAAACCTGAGGTTGTGCTTGATAGACATAAATATTAGTCAATAAATAGTCATGTTGTTTCGTTAAAGCAGGCAAGTAGTTTACTACACTTTCATTATAAATGTTTCCATTTGCTTCTCTGTCAGAATAGATGTTCATGTTTTCCATCCTTCTAAAGGTTGCATTTATCCCTAATCCTTTTTTTGCATATCCGAAATTTGCCAATAAAGCAGTTCCTTTTTTTGCATTTTTGATCTGATTTTGAATCATAACAGCATCCTTTCCTTTAGCTACATATTCAAGGTTAGAATAAAAATCATCTTTTGAAAACTCTAATCGAGTAGAAAATAAGTCGGTTCTGTTGTTGTAATCAAAATTCGTTTCGGCTTTTTTTTGCGTCCGACCTAGATAACTAAATCCAGCATTGAAAGATGAATTTTCAAAATTAAGGGCAGACGATATGTCTAAGTCCGAATTAAAACCAACGATATTTCCTTTAGAAAGCGCAAACCCTTTCCGTTGTTTTGCGAAAAAACTAGTGAAATGTAAGTACTCTTTTGGACTGAACTTAACGCGCCCACCTCGTAAGGCATTATTAATTCCTAACTGGCGGTCTTCCCAAGATCTTAAAATGAGACCACTCCCAAATTGTTCATAAAAATGTCCTAAAGTAAGCTCTATTTTTTTTGTTTTATATCCAATATAGTACAATCCAAGATTTGTTTTATCTAAATTGGGAGAATAGTTTAACAAAGCCTTTGGTTCATAGCTTTCTGCTTGCAAACCGACATAAAAATTTTTATACGAATAATCGATTTTGAAAAAACTATTCGATCGAAATCTATTAGATTCTAGAAAATCGCCTGTTTTGGAGTCATCTAAATAGTATTGCGAGTTCGATTCAAATCCATAAGAAATACTACTGTCATCTTGTGAAAATGAAACTAAAGGAAAAAGTATGATAATGAATATGGCTATTTTTTTCATAAGTAAGGGAGTCAATACGATTATTTAGAATGTTTTTTTATGATGTCATAGAGTTCATCTTCTGCACCAGGAGCATAGCCTGTATGTCTGTATAAAATTTCATTTCCTTTCAAAACGATTACATGTGGTATCAAAGTAATATTCAAGGCCCGCTTTAATTCTTGATTTTTATCCAATAAAATTTGATATTCCCATCCCTTTCCATTGACCATTGGTTTGATTCTTTTCTGAGTGCGAGAATCGTCTGTAGCTATTGCAATAATGTCAACACTTGTTTCTTCTTTCCAATCTTCATACACATCACTAATGGCATCTAATTCATTGATACAAGGAACACACCAAGTAGCCCAAAAGGCTAAGACGGTAATCTTGTCATTAGAAAGTTGACTTTCTAGCGATACAGACTTGCCTTTCAATGTGGTTAGGTTAATATTTGGTATTATTTTTTGTGAAAAACAAGTTGTCGATACGAGTAAGAAACTTATAAATATTATTTTTTTCATAATTGAATATTTGTATTGAAAGAAGAAAACTTAGAAACTTAATAGCATTTAAATTGACTTTTTAGCTTGAGTGTTATTCTTTTAGATTCATATTTGTTAATTGAAATTTGTTTTTGTATTAAAATTTACTGTTATTTACAAAGTAATAAAAACTATTTCAAGAACTTAATCTCAAATATAAAAAATAACTTATGAAAACCTTTAAACGAATCCATTTTATTGCAATTTTTGCAACACTTTTTTTATTTTCATGTTCTTCTGAAGAAAGTGGAGGTACAGTAACCCCACCACCTACATCGACAGTAATATCCATTGTACTGTCTTCTGATAAAACTTCTTTTGATGAAGGCGAATCGGTTGTTTTTGCGGTAAAAACAAATTTAAACGCAACAGTAACTTCCGAATCTTCCTTTAAAGTGAATGGAACTAGTATTTCAGGAAACACCTACACGCCTCCTTCTCCAGGGAATTATACAGTAGTTGCTACGCATAGTACATTTACGAGTAATCAAGTTTCACTTACCGTAAACGAAGTTGCTACAGTTACATCTATTGAGATTACTTCAAGTGAACTCGCATTGGCAACTGGACAGGTAACCAACTTTACTGTTGTTGCTACTTTTAGTGATGGTTCAACAGAAGATAAAACAGCAGACTGTCAGTATGTTGTAAATAATGCCGTTTTTAATGGAAACAGTTACCTTGCTACTTCTGCTGGAGCAGTAACTGCAAAAGCAACCTTTTCTTCATTAACAAGTAATGAGATTACCTTACAAGTATCAGATGTGTCTTTACCTTCATCATATACCAAGAAAGCAATTATAGAAGATTACACAGGAACCTGGTGTGGATGGTGTCCACGAGTTTCTTATGCCATTGGTTTGGTAGAAGCAGAAACCGATAAAGTTTTTGCAGTAGGAGCACATATTGGTGATGCGATGGAAAACACCTACTCAAGTGCATTAAAAACTGCATTTGGTGTAACCGGATATCCAACGGCATACGTAAATAGAGCTGCAGAATGGGATTATCCAGAACCAAGTAATGTTGCGCAAGCAGTTAATGCAGCACAAGGGTCTACAAATGTAGGTTTGGCAGTGGGTGCATCTTTAGATGGGAATACAATGAACGTCTTAGTGAGTACTGGTTTTGCAGAAAGTGTAAGTGGTACTAAATTAGTTGTTTTTGTCTTGGAGGATGGAATTCTTGCCAATCAAGCGAACTATACAAGTTATTTTGGAGGAGGAAGTAACTTATCTAATTTTGAACACAACCATGTTTTAAGATATGCTGCAACAGATGTATTGGGAGATAATATTACCAACTCTACAGGCTTAGAACATCTCTCTTTTGCAATTAACCTTTCTTCAAACGGAGTTGCAAATGTAGAAAATACTGGAGTTTTAGCTCTTCTAGTAGATGCTTCAGGGAAAGTAGTTTTAAATGCACAGTATACGAAAGTAAACCAAAGTACATCTTTTGATTAATTTGTAGGATACATATTAAAACTAAACTGTCTTTTTTAAGACAGTTTTTTTTTGACTAAAATTTATCCAGTAACAGAAAGAAGTTGTGTAGTAATCGATCAAGAAACCATCGAAAATTCAACGATTGATTATTTTAAGTCTGTAGGGTTGAGCTGCATATTGAAAGGAGTTCTGGGAGGTCTTTAAATAGGCTAAAATCGTTGATCTGTATAATCCTATCGGAATGTATCTCTAGGGAGGTAATTCGCTTAGAGAAGCCATTTCTTGTAATAATAAAAAGGAATTCGTTTTTTTAATTAGCTTAACGATTGCATGTTTACTAGTTTGAAGTATTCACCTTTCTTGGCAAGTAAATCATGGTGCTTTCCTTCTTCAACAATTTCTCCTTTTTTCAGCACTACAATTTTATCAGCTTTCTGAATGGTAGACAATCGGTGTGCAATGACTAAAGACGTTCTGTTTTGCATCATTTTTTCTAAAGCAGTTTGAACCAGCTGTTCCGATTCTGTATCTAAAGCAGAAGTCGCTTCATCTAAGATCATTATTGGAGGGTTTTTTAAAACAGCCCTGGCAATTGACAAACGTTGTTTTTGACCCCCAGAAAGCGTATTTCCACTGTCTCCAATATTGGAGTCAAACTTCTCTGGTAAATGTTGAATGAACTCGTTTGCGTTTGCAATTTCTGAAGCTTCTAAAACAGCCAAATCAGTTGCGTTTTGAGAACCTAATTTAATGTTGTTCGCAATCGTGTCATTGAATAGGATAGAATCCTGTGAAACAATACCCATTAAGGCACGCAATGATTTTTTTGTGACCTCTTTAATGTTTCTACCATCAATGAATATCTCTCCTTCATTTACATCATAAAAACGAGTTATTAAATTGGCTAATGTAGATTTTCCACTTCCAGACTGCCCCACTAAGGCAACCGTTTCTCCTTTTTTAATAGTGAGTGAAAAGTCTTTTAAAACATAGTCATTCTTATATTTAAAAGAGATGTTTTTAAATTCAATTTCATTTGTAAACTCACTTTTTACAAGTGCATTTTCAAGGTCTTTAATTTCGTTTTCAGCATTTAAAACTTCCATAATTCTTTCTGCGGAAGCTTCTCCTTTCTGTATTTTATAAAAAGCAGTCGTAATTAATTTGATGGGATTCAAAACGGTGTAGAATAATACAATGTAGCCAAAGAATTCATCGGGTTGTAAGTTGCTTGTTTTAGATAAAACCTCCGAACCTCCATACCATAAAATTGCAATAATGGTTGCAGAGCCTAAGAATTCACTCATTGGTGAGGCCAGTGTTTGTCTGTGGAAAACACTTGTCATCAAATTCTTAAACTCTTTCGTAGATGTGTTGAACTTTGAGGCTATTATTTTTTCAGCATTAAAACCTTTTATGATTCTTAAACCAGTTAGTGTTTCTTCTATAAAAGATAAGAAATTACCGGTTTCTTTTTGTGCTTTTACAGATTTCGCCTTTAGTTTTTTACTGATTGAGGAAATGATAAACCCAGAAACAGGTAATAAAATAAACACAAAAAGTGTCAATTTTAAACTCATGAAAAGCATGATGGAGATTGCAATAACAACTGTCAAAGGTTCTCTAACAATTGTTTCAATAGACGTTAAAATAGAAACTTCTACTTCCTGGACATCTGCGGTCATTCTTGCAATAATGTCTCCTTTCCTTTTTTCTGAAAAATAAGCAATGGGTAAAGTTACAATTTTATGATACAGTTCATCTCGCAAATCCCTTACGATCCCGGTTCTTAAAAAAGTAATGGAGTAGGAAGCTAAATAACGAAAGAAATTTTTCAAGAAAAATAACATTAATGCTAATAAACAGATAAACAATAGGGTGTTGATCGTTCCTTCCGTTTCAATCTTTGTAGAGATGTAATGGTAAAAACTATCTTTCAAATAGTTGCCAATTCTGGTGATTCCTTCGTAAGTAGGTTTTGTGGTTACTTTATTTTCTGTACCAAATAAAATCCCTAAAACAGGAATAAAAGCGAGTACAGACAGCACATTAAAAATTGCATATAGAATATTAAACACCACATTTAATACGGTGTATTTTCGATATCCCTTTTCGTAATTTAAAATGTCCTTAAAATAACTCATTAATTCAGTTTCATTTCTTTAATAATTCTTTGAATCTTCGCATCCAACTCCGCTTCGGTCTTTTCTGCATTATTTGTAGCATCTAAAGGAGCGTTTACACTAAAATAAAATTTAATTTTAGGTTCTGTTCCACTAGGTCTTGCTGCAATTCTAGTTCCGTTTTCTGTTTGGTAAATTAAAACATTTGATTTTGGCAACTCAATATTGGTTTCTTTTCCAGTTATTAAATTTTTTTCAATAGAAGCATTATAATCTGAAAGCGTTGCAACTCTTTCGCCATCAATTTCTGTCAAAGGATTGTTTCGCATGTCGCTCAATATTTGCTGTATTTGTGCAGCACCATCTATTCCTTTTTTAATAATCGCAATTAAATGCTCTTTATAAAAATTGTTTTCAACATAAATAGCGAGTAATTCTTTGTAAAAAGAACTGCCTTTTTGTTTTGCATATGCAGCAACTTCACAAGCCAGTAGTGTTGCCGTAACAGCATCTTTATCTCTTACAAAATCACCAACCATGTATCCAAAACTCTCTTCACCACCTCCAATAAAGTCCATGGATTGATAGTCTTGAATCATTTTTGCAATCCATTTAAAACCAGTTAATCCTACTTTGGTTTCTACTCCATAATTGGCGGCAATTTTATTGACCAATTCTGTTGAAACAATGGTAGACCCAATAAATTGATTTCCATTAATGCGCCCTTCCTCTTTCCATTTTTTTAATAAAAATTGAGTCATAACAACCATGGTCTGGTTCCCATTCATTAATTTCATGTTTCCGTCAATGTCTCTAATAGCTACACCCAATCGGTCACAATCAGGATCGGTGCCAATCACAATATCTGCACCAATTTTATTTGCCAGATCAGTAGCCATTTTTAAGGCTTCTGGTTCTTCTGGATTTGGAGACTTTACAGTGGGAAAATCTCCGTCGGGAATTCTTTGTTCTTCAACGATATGTAGGTCTGTATATCCTGCCTTTTCTAATGCATCTGGAATTGAAACTATCGATGTTCCATGCAAAGAAGTGAAAACAATTTTTAAATTTTCACGATCTATATTTTCTGATAAAGAACCATTTTTCACAGCACCATCAATGAATGCGTCATCCACTTCTTTTCCAATTTTTTCGATAAGTGCGTCATTCGCATTGAAGTTAATTTCAGAAAAATCGATTGCTTTTACCATGCTGATAATTCCATTGTCATGGTGAGGGACAATTTGTCCACCATCTGCCCAATATACTTTATAGCCATTGTATTCTGGTGGATTGTGTGAAGCTGTTAAAACAATACCCGCATCACAATCTAAATAACGTACAGCAAAAGACAGTTCTGGTGTTGATCGTAAATCTTCAAACAAAAAAACTTTTATATTGTTTGCGGTGAATACATCCGCAACCAATTTTGCGAACTTCTTACTATTGTGTCTGCAGTCATAAGCAATGACAACTTTTAATTGTTCTTTTTGTACGTTTTTTATAAGGTAGTTAGAAAGCCCCTGTGTTGCTCTTCCTAATGTGTATTTGTTAATTCTGTTGGTTCCAGCGCCCATAACCCCTCTCATTCCACCAGTTCCAAATTCGGTGTCTTTGTAGAATCGGTCTGCCAAGTCTGGTGCGTTGGTGTCTATTAGTTGCTTAATTTCTTGTTGTGTTTCTGCATCAAAAGTAGAAGAAAGCCATTGCTTTGCTTTATCTAAAATTTCGTTCATTTCGTTTTTTTTTTTTTTAATCAACTGCAAAGATACATTTTAAGAATTGAGTTTTCCTTTTATTGTATAGTGTTTTATATTGCCTTTTGATTTTATAATGAGCTCACCAATAAAACCAGATAAAAACAATAAAGTTCCTAAAACCATAGCGGTCAGGGCGATGAAAAACCAAGGATTATTGGTGACTAAAATAGTACTTGAACCGTTGTATAATTTGTACAGTTTTACAACACCAATGTAAAACGCAGAGGTAGTTCCAAATAAAAACATAAAAGTTCCCCAAAGGCCAAAAAAGTGCATGGGTCTTTTACCAAATTTTGACAAAAAGGAAATGGTAATTAAATCTAAAAAACCATTGACAAAACGCTCCATACCAAACTTTGTAACACCATATTTTCTTGCTTGATGCTGAACTACTTTTTCTCCAATTTTAGTAAAACCTTCGTTTTTGGCTAAAACAGGAATGTATCGGTGCATTTCACCACTTACTTTTACCGTTTTAATAACGAGATTTTTGTAGGCTTTTAATCCACAATTAAAATCGTGTAATTTTAAGCCAGAAGTTTTTCGAGCAGCCGCATTAAATAATTTTGAAGGAATGTTTTTTGTAATGACGTTGTCGTAGCGTTTCTTTTTCCATCCAGAGATCAAATCGAAATCTTCTTTGAAAATTAAATCGTAGAGTTCAGGAATTTCATCGGGGTTGTCTTGTAAATCTGCATCCATCGTAATGACTACGTCACCTTTTGCCAATTCAAAACCAGCATCCAAAGCTTGTGATTTTCCGTAATTTTTCTGAAAACGAATTCCTTTTACGGAATTATTTTCTTGCGATAGTTTTTCGATAACGTTCCAAGAACGATCTGTACTTCCATCATCAATAAAAATAATTTCATATAAATAATGATTGGATTGCATGACTTTTGCAATCCAATCGTGTAATTCTTGTAAAGATTCGTCCTCGTTAAGAAGTGGTATGACTACCGAAATATCCATAGTTTAAAAATTAAAGCTAATTTCTGAAGAAACAAAAGTAGTTTTAATTCTACTTTTTACCTAAAAACGGCTCGTTTTAACTTGATTTTAGTAGTTGTCTTCTTCTTTCTTCTTTTTTAATATCAAAGCAATAAGCAATCCTGCTATAGAAAATATAGCTAATGTTGAGAAGTACCCTTTTATTTGTGATACAATAGAGAAATTATCTTGATTTCTGATGTCCTCAATAGTAGCGTCTACTTGATCCATTGGAACATTAAAGTTTTCCATGGTTTCAGTTGTTTTGAGAATCGTTAAATCTTTAACGGTATCTTGTAGTTCAGGGTCAATTACTGTAAAAAGTAAAAGTGTAAAAAGGGTCGATAATAAAAGAGCAAACGCATTTGAGATAAAGAATACGGTAAAACCTTCTTTGAAACTCATAAGCCCTTCTTGTGCTTTTTTTAAACTTCCCATCACCCAAAAAGCGTTTACAAAAAAACTAATAATTACAAGAACTAAAAACCAGTAGCTTACAAAAAAATTGATGTCAATCGCATATGCATAAAGGGTTAAAAATATTAAAAAGAGGCCATAAATTAATCCAAAATTGAGTCCTTTTGATTTGATAAGTTGTTTCATTGTTTTTTTTTAGTTGTTTTGTACAAATGTATTAAATTCCTTTTGATGTTTTTTAATGATTATTAAAAACAATTGATTAGTAGTCAAACTTTTAGAAATGTTACATAAATTTTGACAAATTTTTAACGATAGAATTAAAAATAGATTGTAAATTTGCAGCGGCAAGTTCTACACAACTAGCTCCCTTTGAATCCTCCAGGGCGGGAACGCAGCAAAGGTATTAGGTTGTAGCGGTGTGATGTAGGTAGCTTGCCATTTTTTGTACCCCATAGTTTCGTTCTAAATCGAGCATTTTTCTCCGCTCTCTTTCTTCCATTTTAGTGAAACCCTAAAATGCTTTTATTACAACTTTTACAATTGTTTATAAAACATAAAAAAATACTTTTATTCCAGATATATAATTGTGTTTGAGTGCCTATCTTTGCGTCAGGTATAGAAGCGAATTTCTTTTTTGTAGCACCTAAAGGAATGCAAGTTGAAACTCGCTTTGAAACTCATAAAAATATTGAATTCACAACTAAATATATTCCTATGAAATTTTTTATCGATACTGCAAATTTAGATCAAATACAAGAAGCACAAGCTTTAGGTATTTTAGATGGAGTAACAACAAACCCCTCTTTAATGGCAAAAGAAGGAATTACCGGACAAGCAAACATTATCAACCATTACAAAGCAATTTGTGAATTGGTAGAAGGCGATGTGTCTGCGGAAGTAATTGCAACCGATTTTGATGGAATGGTAAAAGAAGGAGAAGCTTTGGCTGCCTTAAATCCACAGATCGTGGTAAAGTTACCAATGATAAAAGATGGAATAAAAGCCTGTAAATATTTTTCTTCAAAAGGAATCAAGACCAATGTAACGTTAGTGTTTTCGGCAGGACAAGCATTATTAGCCGCCAAAGCAGGAGCAACTTACGTGTCTCCATTTATAGGGCGTTTGGATGATATTTCTACGGATGGACTAAATCTAATTTCAGAAATTCGTTTGATTTATGATAATTACGGATTTGAAACTCAAATTTTAGCAGCTTCTGTGCGTCACACCATGCATATTATTGATTGTGCAAAATTAGGGTCAGATGTTATGACGGGGCCTTTAAGTGCTATTGAAGGTTTGCTAAAACACCCTTTAACAGATATTGGATTGGCGAAATTTTTAGCAGATTATAAAAAAGGAAACTAAGAAGTTTTTAGTTTTTAGGGATTCACTCTGAACTGATAACTTTTTAAATCTTTTAAAAAGGTTTAAAAAAATGTACCCAAAAAAAGAATTAGCACAATTGGTTATTGCAGCCTGTCATCAATTTGAAATTGATACAGTTGTGATTTCTCCAGGTTCGCGAAATGCGCCATTAACGGTTGGTTTTTCAAATCATAAAGATTTTAAAACCATTAGCCTTGTTGATGAACGTTGTGCTGCTTTTTTTGCCTTAGGAATTGCCCAACAAACTAAAAAACCAGTAGCTGTTTTATGTACTTCTGGTTCTGCATTGCTAAATTATTATCCTGCAATAGCAGAAGCTTTTTATAGCAACATTCCATTGGTTGTTATTTCTGCCGATCGTCCAAAACATTTGATTGATATTGGTGACGGACAAACAATTCGCCAAGAGAATGTCTTTGAAAACCACATTCTGTTTTCAGCAAATTTAATAGAGAACCCAAGGTTTAAAGCTCGGAATTCTCAGTTACTAGGAGAAGCCTTACAAATTGCGACTTCCAATCAAGGTCCGGTGCATATAAATGTTCCTTTTGACGAACCTTTGTATGAAACAGTAAAGACGTTAGATAGCTTTCATTTTCCTCATATTTCTATGAGTTCTATAGATAATTCACACGTCAATTATTCTTTTTTTGGAAATCTTTGGAACACTGCTAAGAAGAAGATTATTTTAGTAGGTGTCAATTATCCAGATGAAAAAATAAACGAACTTATTCATTTTTATGCAGAAGACCCTTCCGTTTTAATACTCACGGAAACCACTTCTAATTTGCATCATGAAAATTTAGTAGACGCAATCGATCAACTTATTTTTTCTTTAAATGACGCGGAATTTAAAGCCTTGCAACCCGATGTCTTGATTACTTTTGGGGGCATGGTGATTTCTAAAAGAGTAAAACAATTTTTACGAAAGTATCCACCAAAACATCATTGGGATATCGATTCGAAAAAAGCGACAAATACTTTTTTTTGCCTCACGGAATTTATTCAACAAGATCCAATTGCCTTTTTCGAAACCTTTAACAAGCAGGTTTGTAAAGTAGCAACGGATTATCAACAGAAGTGGTTGCGATTACGAGATGAGAAAAGAGCCAAACACCAAATGTATTTGTCCGCAATTGAGCATTCGGATTTTAAAGTTTTCGAACAAGTTTTAGAAAGTATTCCAGCACATTCGCAACTGCAAGTTAGTAACAGTGCTATTATTCGATATGCACAGTTATTTTCCATAAAAAAAACGGTCAATGTTTTTTGTAATCGAGGAACAAGTGGTATTGATGGAAGTACAAGTACTGCAATTGGCGCCGCTTTTTCAAGTGAAAATCAAACGGTTTTTATCACGGGTGATTTGAGTTTCTTTTATGATAGTAATGCCTTATGGAATGCACACATTCCTACAAGTTTTAGAATTATTATCATTAATAATTCAGGAGGCGGTATTTTTAAAATTATTCCAGGTCCCTCGACGACTAATGCAGCAGCCTATTTTGAAACACCACATTGTTTAACTGCAGCAGATTTGAGTAAAATGCACGGGTTTGAATACCAAGTAGCGGCAACAACAGAGAACGTACAAAACGAATTACTACAGTTTTATGAACCCTCAGAAAAGCCAAAGATTTTAGAAATCTTTACACCAAGTGCAAAAAATGATTTAGTTTTAACAGCATATTTTAAATATATAAAGTAATGGATTTACAAGAAGGAGATAAAGTGCAGCTCATTATAGAGACCGAAACGAATTTAGGGTTTACGGTTTTAATTGATGAAGAGTTTGATGGTTTGTTATATCGCAATGAAATTTTTCAAGATTTGGAAGAAGGCATGGAAGTTACAGGCTATGTTAAATCACTTAGAGAAGATGGTAAAGTAGATGTTTCATTAAGACCACAAGGTTTTAAAAATGTAATCAATACAGATGTAGACAAAGTACTTCGTAAGTTGAAAGAGAGTCGGGAAGGTTTTTTATTACTGACAGATAAAAGTTCACCAGAATCCATTAAATTTCAAATGCAAATGAGTAAGAAATCATTTAAAAAAGCAGTTGGAAATTTATACAAGCAAAAACGAATTACTATAGAAACAGATCGAATTGTCTTAATAAAAACGTAAAACATGATAAAAGCGGATTGGAAAACGGTCAAAGTATACGAAGACATTACCTATACAAAGTCGAATGGAGTCGCAAGAATTGCATTCAATAGACCCAATGTTCGGAATGCATTTCGACCAAAAACAACCAAAGAATTATACGATGCCTTCTACGACGCTGGCGAAGATGTAAACATTGGTGTTGTCTTATTGTCTGCAGAAGGGCCAAGTACCAAAGATGGAGTGTATTCCTTTTGTTCTGGAGGCGATCAAAAAGCCCGTGGACACCAAGGCTATGTTGGAGATGATGGCTACCATCGCTTAAACATACTAGAAGTACAACGATTAATTCGGTTTATGCCAAAAGCAGTAATTGCTGTTGTCCCAGGTTGGGCAGTAGGAGGTGGACACAGTTTGCATGTTGTTTGTGATTTAACGCTTGCGTCAAAAGAACACGCTATTTTTAAACAAACCGATGCCGATGTTACCTCTTTTGACGGTGGCTATGGTTCAGCATATTTGGCAAAAATGGTCGGCCAGAAACGAGCAAGAGAAATTTTCTTTTTAGGAAGAAATTACTCTGCACAAGAGGCCTATGACATGGGGATGGTAAATGCTGTAATTCCACATGAGGAGTTAGAAGATACCGCATTTCAATGGGCACAAGAAATTTTAGAAAAATCTCCAACCTCTATAAAAATGTTGAAGTTTGCCATGAATTTAACCGATGATGGCATGGTAGGTCAGCAAGTATTTGCTGGTGAGGCAACCCGTTTGGCGTATATGACCGAAGAAGCAAAAGAAGGAAGAGATGCTTTTCTAGAGAAAAGAAAGCCAAATTTTCCAAAAAAGTGGATTCCATAAAATTTAGTAAATTTTAAATCTTTTAATTTTTTATAAAGATGAAAATTATCTGTATTGGGCGCAATTACGCAAAACACATTGAAGAATTGGAAAATGAAAGACCCGAACATCCGGTGGTTTTTTTAAAGCCAGATTCTGCAATACTACCGAGGAAAAACCCATTTTTTATTCCGCCATTTTCAGATGATATACATTATGAAGTGGAGGTTTTGGTGAAAATCAATAAAGTTGGAAAACACATTTCAGAAAAATTTGCACCCAAATATTATGATGAAATTGGTTTGGGAATCGATTTCACAGCACGCGATGTTCAGGCAAAGTGCAAAGAAAAAGGATTGCCTTGGGAAAAAGCAAAAGCTTTTGACGGAAGTGCCGTAGTAGGGGAGTTTTATCCAAAAGAGCAATTCGATTTAGAAAATTTAAAATTTCAATTGACCAAAAACAATGTGCTTGTTCAAGATGGAAATACCAATGAAATGCTTTGGAAAATGGATGCATTGATTTCCTATGTGTCGCAATATTTCACCCTAAAAAAAGGCGATATTATTTTTACGGGAACACCGGCAGGAGTTGGGCGTGTTGTTGAAAACGATGTTTTAGTGGGTATCATCGAAGGTAAAGAAGCTTTTAATATTAGAGTAAAATAGAGCGTAAAAGAATAACGTTGAGAAGTAAACACAGCTAGTGTTCTTTTGAAATCAAAAAAAAAATGAAAGCAGAAATTATAACGATTGGAGATGAAATTTTAATCGGTCAGATTGTAGATACAAACTCACAATGGATTGGTACCGAGTTGAACAAAATTGGCGTTTCTGTATATCAAATAACATCGATTCAAGATGATAAGCAGCATATTTTAAACGCATTCAAAGAAGCACAAGAAAGAGCCGATATTGTTTTAATTACTGGGGGGCTTGGCCCCACAAAAGATGATATTACTAAACATACCATTGCAGAATATTTTAAAGACACTCTAGTTCTAAACAAGGCAGTTGTTTCTCATATAGAACAGTTGTTTAAAACCTATAAAATTCCTTTTGGCAATATGAATCGTTTGCAAGGAATGCTGCCCACAAAGGCAACCTATCTTAAAAATGAAGTAGGAACTGCCCCGGGAATGTGGTTTCAAGAAAACAATACCGTTTTTGTTTCGATGCCAGGAGTGCCCAATGAGATGAAACACTTAATGCGGAATTATGTCTTGCCAAAAATTCAACAAGAATTTAAGCTGCCCTTTATCATTCATAAGACGATAATGACATATGGACAGGGCGAAAGCATTGTTGCAGAAAGAATCGAAGACTTTGAAAATAACTTACCTTCTTATATCAAACTGGCTTATTTACCAAATTACGGTCGCGTTCGATTGCGATTGACGGCAAAAGGAGATGACCAGCAAGTTTTAGAAAACACCTTAGTAACTTTAATAGAACAACTGTACCAACTAATACCAGATATTATTGCAGGTTTGGATGAAACGGGTACGATTGAGAAAAAAGTGGGCGATTTATTGAAAGCACGTAATCAGACAATTTGTACTGCAGAAAGTCTTACAGGAGGAAGTATTGCAGCACATTTAGTGGCAGTTCCAGGAGCGTCTGCCTACTTTAAAGGAAGTTTGGTGGTGTATACGGCGTTCTTAAAACAAACGCTTTTAAACATTCCCAAAGAATTAATTGAAAAACACAGTGTTGTAAGTCAGGAAGTTGCCCAGCAAATGGCGATTAATGCAAGAGCAAAAATGCAAACAGATTTTGCGGTTTCAGTAACTGGAAATGCAGGCCCAACCACCGATGCGAATGCTAAAAGTGTTGGATTGGTCTATATCAGTATTGCTTCAGAAAACGGAGTGTCTACCCATGACTTTAATTTTGGGCAACCCCGAGATAAAGTCATCAAAAGAACTGTAAACAAAGCACTTGAATTATTATCGAAAGAAATTCAAAAAAATTAGCGAATTTGTTTTGTTGGAACTTAAAAAAATGTGTAAATTTGCACCTCGTTTAGAGATAATACAATAAAAACGACCCAGAAGAGATGTCTAAAGTTTGTGAATTAACAGGAAAAAAAGCAATGGTAGGAAACAATGTTTCTCATGCTTTGAATAGAACAAAAAGAAAATTTAACGCGAATCTTATGACGAAGCGTTTTTATATACCAGAAGAAGATAAATGGGTACGCCTAAAAATATCTGCATCTGCGTTAAAAAATATTAATAGATTAGGTATTTCTGCAGTTATTAAGGACGCGAAAGCGAACGGATTTTTAACGAAGTAATCGCACCTCAATAAATATATACAGAGATGGCAAAAAAAGGAAACAGAGTTCAAGTGATATTAGAGTGTACAGAACACAAAGCAACTGGTCAACCAGGAACTTCAAGATACATCACAACAAAGAATAAGAAAAATTCTCCTGATAGAATGGAAATTAAGAAATTCAATTCTATCTTAAAGAAAATGACAGTTCATAAAGAAATTAAATAATTAGGACATGGCAAAGAAATCAGTAGCATCGTTACAGACAGGAGCAAAAAGATTAAGTAAAGCTATAAAAATGGTAAAGTCTCCAAAAACAGGAGCTTACATGTTTGTAGAAACAATATTAGATCCTTCTAAAGTAAATGACTTTTTAGCTAAAAAGTAATCATTTTACACACAAAATATTTAAAGCTACTTTCTTATATAGAAAGTAGCTTTTTTTATATCTTTACATTTCCGCTTATCATCTGATAAGAAATTGCGTTCCAAATACATTCGATAGCAGCAAACCAGTGCTCTATAGGATCTGAGGGTATGTTTTTTTGGGAGGTAAGAAATAGCACAAATACAAACTATGAGTTTTTTTAAAAACATATTTTCAAAAGAAAAAAAAGAAACCTTAGACAAAGGGCTGGAGAAAACAAAAACTAGTTTTTTTTCAAAACTGTCTAAAGTTGTAGCTGGAAAATCGAAAGTAGACGACGATGTACTAGATCATTTAGAAGAAGTTTTGGTGGCCTCAGATGTTGGTGTTGCGACTACCTTGAAAATTATTAAAAGAATCGAAGAACGTGTCGCTAAAGATAAATATGTTGGTACCGAAGCGCTCAACGAACTGTTGCGTGAAGAAATCGCGGGTTTATTATCTGAAACCAATCTTGGTAACGAATCTGAATTTACGATCCCTACAAACAACAAACCTCATGTTATTATGGTCGTTGGTGTCAATGGAGTGGGTAAAACAACCACGATTGGTAAATTGGCCAGTCAGTTTAAAAAACAAGGCTTAAAAGTAGTCTTAGGCGCTGCTGATACTTTTAGAGCTGCCGCCATTGATCAACTTCAAATTTGGGCAGACCGAACCGATGTGCCTATTGTACGACAAGAAATGGGCTCCGACCCAGCCTCTGTTGCTTTTGACACGCTTACTTCTGCGGTTACGCAAGGCGCAGATGTTGTTATCATAGATACTGCAGGGCGTTTGCACAACAAGGTGAATTTAATGAACGAACTCACAAAAATAAAAAGGGTCATGCAAAAAGTGGTTGCCGATGCACCGCATGAAGTCTTGTTAGTCCTAGACGGCTCTACAGGGCAGAATGCTTTTGAACAAGCGAAGCAATTTACCAAAGCAACCGAAGTAACTTCATTGGCAGTCACAAAATTAGACGGTACTGCAAAAGGGGGCGTTGTGATTGGAATTTCTGATCAATTTCAAATTCCTGTAAAATACATTGGTGTTGGTGAAGGGATTGACGATCTACAAGTGTTTAACAAACATGAATTTGTAGATTCTTTTTTTAAGTAAGTCGTTAGAAACAAAATCGTATAAATTTATTTTTTAGATATTCAAAGAACCGCTCGATGCGGTTCTTTTTTTTGTTTTATAACTTTTTAGTTCATTATTTGGGCAATGATCTCCTTGGTCGTGTCCTAAAATGGCACTTTGAAAAAGGAGCTGGTTTGAATAACCACTTTTCTCCCTGCAATATGTTTTAAAATCACACGATACAATCGTGACATAATGAGCACAAAGGAGTTCTTTTTAAGATAAAACCGTAATTTTATTTATTTATTTTATTCCTTATCTTTGAGAAAGAAATCCTTTTTATGAAAAATAGTCGCTCTTTACTTTTAGTTGTACTTTTCTTAGTTGCTTGCCAACAGAAAGCACCAGCAGTAGCTTTTAAAAAATACAATGAAACAGTTGCTTTAGAAAAACAGCAAGAGCATGAAAAAAAGCGCATGCAGTTTCAGCTTTTTCAATCGAAACACATTGATTTAAACGACGTTTTTAAGCCTTTCGAAAAGGAGCTTTCTGCCCTTTCAGAAGCCAATTATGAGGCATTAAAACCCTTAATTCTAGAACAGGACATTCCGTCACTCCAAAAAAGTGTGATTGCAGGAAAACTGACCTATGAAAAACTCACGTTGTTCTATTTGTATCGAATTCGAAAATTTGAAAGCGATTCAACCTTGTCATTAAATAGTATTATTTCTTTAAACCCGAAGGTGTTACAACAAGCAAGAGAGAAAGATAAAAACAAAGTTCCAGGGTTGCTTTTTGACATCAGTGTGTATGGGATGCCTATTTTACTAAAAGACAATATCAATACCAAAGACATGGCAACCACAGCTGGTGCCGTGGCAATGCAATACAACGATACTAATAAGGATGCTTTTATTGTTGAGAAATTAAAAGAGAACGGTGCGCTCATTTTAGGGAAAGTAAATTTAAGTGAATGGGCTTATTTCTTTTGTTCAGGATGCCCTTTGGGATACTCTGCAATGGGCGGTCAGACCTTAAACCCCTATGGACGTGCTATCTTTGAAACCGGAGGCAGCTCAGCAGGAAGTGGGGTAGTGGTAGCGGCAAATTTTGCCGTGGCAGCCGTTGGAACAGAAACTTCAGGGTCCATTACATCTCCTTCGAGTTTGAATTCTGTCGTAGGGTTGAAACCGACCGTAGGAGTTTTAAGTAGAACCGGCATTGTACCCATTTCTTCTACCTTAGATACGCCTGGACCCATGACCAAAAACGTAACCGATAACTACATTCTTTTGATGGCGATGCTAGGAGTAGACAAAGTAGATGCCGCTTCAATAACCTACGAATATGATGAAGACGTTGAAATGGATGCTCCATTAAAAGGAAAAAGAGTAGGGGTGTTAAAATCCTTATTAAATGATACGATTTATGCGACTACTATGGAAACAATTCGAAAAGCAGGTGCTGAATTGATCACAATTACACCCCCAGAAGTCTCTTTTGATGGATTCCTTACGTTGTTGAATATTGAAATGAAACACGATTTACCAAGCTATTTATCGGCTCACGCCAGCAAAGCTGTAAAAATTAACGATGTGCAAAGTGTGCTCGATTTTAATAAAAAAGACAGTTTGTTAAGAGCGCCTTATGGACAGCAACTGTTTGAAGGCATTGTAAATGACACCACTACCTTGGCGCAATTGGAAGTGATAAAAAAGCAGTTACAATTGGAAGGAGAAAAGTATTTCAATGTTATAAATACCGACAACTTGGATGCCGTTTTATCGATCAACAACTATCATTCAGGTATGGCAGCAGTAGCAAACCACCCTACTTTAACGGTACCTATGGGGTATAAGGAATCTGGAGAACCCATTAGTTTAACCTTCATCGGAAAACCTTTTACAGAATTAAAATTATTTGCATTGGGGTATGCTTTTGAGCAATTGACAAAAGCACGAAAAATGCCTACGAAGTATCAATAGCACATAAAAAAAAGCGAAGTTTTAAAACTTCGCTTTTTTTTATAGTTGATTGGAGTATTTCTTAAATTCCTAAAGAAGTAAACAATTCTTTCAATCTTGGTTCCGAAGGTCTCGGTGCATTTGCATCCACGATATTTCCTTTTGGATCTACTAAGATAAATCTTGGAATTCCATTTATTTTATAGGCTTTTTGAAAAGAAAAGTCTTTTCCAGACCAAAGTTGGATTCCGCTCATTTGTCTTGCTTTTACAAAATCTCTCCATTTTTTTTCAGCAGCTTCCCAAGAACCACCATTTCTTCTAGATTCATCGGTAGAAATACTTACAAATTCAATGTTTTTATTTTGATATGCTTCTTCTAATTCTTTTAAATAAGGAATTTGCTGAATACAAGGTCCACACCAAGTTGCCCAAACATCAATATATACAAACTTCCCTTTAAAAGAGTCCAAAGATTTTTTACCTCCTTTATACGCTACATAATCTGTAAAAGCAGGGGATGGTGATCCGGGACCATTTTGCAAGTTCTCTTCATAGGCTTTTTGAAAGAAACCAACCATTTGCGCACTTTGCTTTATCGCATCTGCAGACAATGCACTGTCTAAATTTTTATAAGAGGAAACAATGCTGTCAAAATCTTTTTTCAAACTGGCTACTTTTCCATCAAAAGATTGTTGGTCCAGTTTTAAAATCAATGCAGGATCTCCAATGCTTTGACTCATCGCAATTTGCGCCAAAATATAATTGCTGTTGTCAGCGCCAGTTCCGGAGTAGGTAAAGCTTTTCATAAATACATCTGCATCTCCGGTAATCTGAATGTCAAATCCGTTTTTAAGATACAAAGGCGCTCTTTTTGCTTGCGTTGTTTGAAAAGTATAAATGTCTGCTTTTTCTACTTTTAAAGTATCGTTAAAAGAGCCGTCGGTATTTATTTTTATTGTTTTTAAAATGCCAGCTCTGTTGCTAATTGTAACTAAAGAGTCTTTGTTGTTCTCTAATTTACCACTAACTGTAGCATAGTCTTTAGGATGCTCTTGTGCACATGATGTTAAAATAGTGATGCTTAAAAGTAAAATTCCTAATTTTTTCATTGTTTAAAGTTTAAATTCGACAGCAAATATAACATTTTATAGATGATAAAAATAGTTAAAATTAGTTGTGTATGCAGCTTCAAATTTGCACTTTTGAAAAACAAATCAACACTACATGAACACAACCCATTATATCGATCAACAGCCGCTTGATTTAGCGAAAATCCATGAAATTATTTCTTCGGACGCAAAATTAGCGTTGTCGGATGTTGCAATTCAGAAAATAGAAAAATGCAGGTTCTATTTGGATGAAAAAATGAAATCGATTTCGGAGCCAATTTATGGAATAAATACTGGTTTTGGTGCCTTATACAATGTGAAAATTGCAGGTAATAATTTGCAAAAACTGCAAGAAAACCTCGTAATGAGTCATGCTTGTGGAACGGGTGAAGAGGTATCCCCTGAGATTGTGAAAATGATGTTGCTTTTTAAAATTCAATCTTTGAGTTTTGGGCATTCGGGAGTTCAATTGGTCACGGTTAACCGATTGATTGATTTTTATAATAACGCTATTTTTCCAGTAATATATTCTCAAGGTTCTTTAGGAGCATCGGGAGATTTATCGCCTCTTGCACACATGTCGTTGCCATTGATTGGTTTGGGAGAAGTATGGTATAAAAATGAAAAAATAACGGGAGAAAAGTTATTAGAAATTTTCTCTTGGGATAAAATAAATTTACAATCTAAAGAAGGTTTGGCATTGCTAAACGGAACCCAGTTTATGTCTGCCTTTGGAATTCATTGTTTGCTGCAATCTCATAAGTTATCGTATTTGGCAGATTTAATTGGAACCCTTTCTTTGGAAGGTTTTGACGGAAGAATAGAACCTTTTAATGAATTGATTCATTATGCAAGACCGCACAATGGGCAAATAAAAACAGCGGCAAGAATTAAAGATTTTTTACAAGACAGTGCATTGATTTCGCAAGAAAAACAACATGTTCAAGATCCGTATTCTTTTCGATGTATGCCACAAGTGCATGGTGCTACAAAAGATACCATTCAATTTGTAACAAAAACCTTTTTAACGGAAATAAATTCAGTTACCGACAATCCTAATATTTTTGTGGACGAGGATGAAATTATTTCTGGTGGAAATTTTCATGGCCAGCCATTAGCGTTAGGATTAGATTTTTTAGCAATTGCGATTTCTGAATTAGGAAACATATCAGAAAGAAGAACCTATCAGTTGGTTTCTGGGCATCGTCATTTACCTCCTTTTTTGGTGTCAAATCCAGGTTTAAATTCTGGGTTTATGATTCCGCAATACACAGCTGCGAGTATCGTGAGTCAAAATAAACAATATTCAACTCCTGCAAGTGTAGATTCGATTGAGTCGAGTAATGGGCAGGAAGATCATGTTTCTATGGGGGCAAATGCTGCAACTAAATGTAAAAAAGTAGTAGATAATTTACAAAATATTTTAGCGATTGAATTCTTTACAGCGTCACAAGCGTTGAGTTTTGGAAATGGCAAAACATCTCCTTTTTTAGAATCGATCGTAGGCTTGTTTCGACAAGAAGTTTCGATCGTAGAGGAAGATAGAGTGATGCACTACGATATTGCCAACGCTGCAAAATTTATTGCTTCTTTAGAAGTTGATTCGAAAGAATTGTATGACTAAAAATTAATGTAAAAAAAATCCCAAACAGTTGTTTGGGATTGTAATCTTATGATTCTGAAGTTGTTTCAGAGCTTATTTCTGGGGTTGTTTCTGTTTCCGTTCTTATTTCAGGTTTTTTCTTTCCTTTTTTAATCTTGATTGTCAATTCGCTTTTGGCTTCATTTAGATCCATTGCAATGGTGTCTCCTTCGGAGAGTTTAGAATTTACAATTTCTTCTGCTAATGCATCTTCAATGTATTTCTGTATGGCTCTTTTAAGTGGTCTTGCACCGTATTTCTTATCAAACCCTTTCTCCGCTATGTAATCTTTTGCTTTGTCGCTTAGGTGTAAAGTGTATCCTAAATCTGCAATTCGCTTGAGTAACTTGTCTAACTCAATATCGATAATCAAGTGAATGTCTTCTTTTTCGAGTGCATTAAAGACAATAACATCGTCAATTCTGTTTAGAAATTCGGGTGCGAAAGATTTTTTTAGAGCTCCTTCAATTACCGATTTTGCATGTGCGTCTGCCTGCGCGGTTTTTGATGAGGTTCCAAAACCAACACCACCACCAAAGTCTTTTAATTGACGGGCACCAATGTTGGAGGTCATGATAATGATTGTATTTCTAAAATCAATTTTACGTCCTAAGCTATCGGTAATATGTCCGTCATCTAAAATTTGCAATAATGTGTTAAATACATCGGGATGTGCTTTTTCAATTTCGTCTAACAAAATTACTGAATAGGGTTTTCTTCTTACTTTTTCAGTCAGTTGCCCACCTTCTTCATAGCCTACGTATCCCGGAGGCGCTCCAATTAAACGAGAGATTGCAAATTTCTCCATGTATTCGCTCATATCAATTCGAATTAAAGAATCATCAGAATCAAATAATTCGCGTGCCAAAACTTTTGCCAACTGTGTTTTTCCAACACCAGTTTGTCCTAAGAAAATAAAGGAACCAATGGGTTTGTTAGGATCTTTTAGGCCCACTCTATTTCTTTGGATGGCTTTTACCACTTTGGTGACTGCTTCATTTTGACCGACTACTTTTCCTTTTATGAGTTTTGGTAATTCGTGTAAACGATTGGTTTCTGCTTCTGCAACCCTATTTACTGGAATTCCTGTCATCATAGAAACGACTTCTGCAACATTGTCTTCGGTCACTACTTCTCGATTTAATTTAGAGTCGTCTTCCCATTGTTTTTGTGCAGAATCTAGTGCAGCTTCAATATTTTTTTCGTCGTCACGTAATTTGGCAGCTTCTTCATATTTTTGTCCACTGACTGCTTTTGTTTTGCGGTCACGGATTGTTTCTAGTTTTGTTTCTAATTCTAAAACTTGTTGCGGAACGACAATATTCGTAATGTGAATCCGAGAACCTGCTTCGTCCAATGCGTCAATTGCTTTGTCTGGAAGGTAGCGATCTGTCATGTACCTGTTAGTTAGTTTCACACAGGCTTCTATGGCATTGTCTGTGTAGTTTACATGATGGTGTTCTTCGTATTTACTTTTGATGTTTTGTAAAATTTGAATTGTTTCTTCTACAGAAGTAGGTTCTACGATTACTTTTTGAAAACGACGTTCTAACGCACCATCTTTTTCGATGTTGGTTCTAAATTCATCCAATGTTGTTGCACCAATACATTGTATTTCACCTCTTGCCAAAGCGGGTTTTAGCATGTTGGAAGCATCTAAGGAGCCTGTTGCGCCTCCAGCACCAACAATGGTGTGGATTTCATCAATAAATAAAATGATGTCTTCGTTTTTTTCGAGTTCATTCATGAGCGCCTTCATACGTTCTTCAAATTGACCTCGGTACTTTGTACCTGCTACCAAACTTGCTAAGTCTAGAGAGACCAGTCGTTTGTCAAATAGAATTCGAGAAACTTTGCGCTCTACTATTCTTAAGGCCAAACCTTCAGCGATGGCAGATTTACCCACACCAGGTTCCCCAATCAACATCGGATTGTTTTTCTTTCTTCTGCTTAAAATTTGAGAAACACGTTCTATTTCTTTTTGTCGTCCCACTACAGGGTCTAATTTTCCCAATTCTGCAAGGGCTGTTAGATCTCTTCCAAAATTGTCTAGAACGGGTGTTTTAGATTTTTTAGATGCTTTCCCTTTTTGAGGTTGTTTTGGTTCGAATGGGTTTGACTTTTCTGATTCAAACTCGTCATCGGAAGGGGTTTCGGCAATTGGGTTCGAAGGCAAATCGTCGTCTACATGTAAATCTTTATAAGTGGCTTTTGTGCCATCATAATTTACATTGTATTTGTGTAATAGTTTTGTTGCTGGGTCATTTTCATTGCGCAAAATGCAGAGTAATAGATGCGCAGTATCAATGGCTTCACTTTGGTATAGTTTTGCTTCTAAAAAAGTGGTTTTAAGTGCTTTTTCAGCTTGCCGTGTGAGGTGTAATTTTTTAGTGTTATCTCGTGTTTCAAGGGTAGATTCTGCTGGATTTAACTGTTCTAGTTTTTTACGCAAGAGTAGTAAGTCAACATCAAAAGTGGTTAAAATTTCAATGGCTTTTCCGTTTCCTTTTTTAATCAATCCTAAAAGAAGATGTTCTGTGCCAATAAAATCGTTGCCCAAACGCAAAGCTTCATCTTTGCTGTAAGTAATCACATCTCTAACTTTTGGTGAAAAATTCTCGTCCATATCTTTTTTCTTTTATTATTGTAAATTTAGTCCTTTTTTTAGAAGAAAAACGTAAAAAATAGATTGGTTGGGATAAAAGCGCTTGTTAATGGTCTTTAAGGCGTTAAAAGTGCTTGAAAATCAGTTAGATAATGTAATGTTAAAAAATATATAAAAATGTTAATAACTCTTCTGTTATAGAAACGCTAAAACCTTTGCAGATACTAAGATAAACAGTATCTTGCCTTGTTTAAAAAAAAGGATTAAAAACTTATAGAATATAAATATGGCAGACGGAGAAAAGTTAATTCCGATTAACATTGAAGAGCAGATGAAATCTGCGTACATCGATTACTCGATGTCAGTGATTGTTTCAAGAGCATTACCAGATGTAAGGGATGGTTTAAAGCCCGTTCATCGAAGAGTATTGTTTGGTATGCACGAGTTAGGAATTAAGGCAACTGGAACGTATAAAAAATCTGCAAGAATTGTTGGAGAGGTTTTAGGAAAGTATCACCCACACGGGGATACTTCTGTATATGATTCTATGGTGCGTATGGCACAAAACTGGAGTGTACGTTACATGATGGTGGACGGTCAAGGAAACTTTGGTTCTGTTGATGGCGATTCTCCCGCTGCAATGCGTTATACGGAAGTTCGAATGCAGAAAATATCTGAAGACATGTTGGCGGATATCGAAAAAGATACCGTAGATCATCGTTTGAATTTTGATGATACCTTGCTAGAACCAACGGTATTGCCAACACGAATTCCAAATTTATTAGTAAACGGAGCTTCTGGAATTGCTGTAGGTATGGCTACAAATATGGCACCTCACAACATTACAGAAGTTATTAACGGTACCATTGCTTATATAGAAGATAACGACATTGATATAGATGGATTGATGCAGCACATTACTGCGCCAGATTTTCCAACAGGTGGAACTATTTATGGCTATGATGGTGTAAGAGATGCTTTTCATACAGGTCGTGGACGTATTGTAATGCGTGCTAAAGCCGTTATTGAAGAAGTAAAGGGTAGAGAGTGCATTATTGTTACAGAGATCCCTTACCAAGTGAATAAGGCAGAAATGATTAAGAAAACTGCTGAATTGGTCAATGATAAAAAACTGGAAGGAATTGCGAACATTCGTGATGAATCTGATAGAAACGGAATGCGTGTTGTGTATATCTTAAAGCGAGATGCAATACCAAATATCGTTTTAAATAAATTATACAAGTACACACAATTACAAACTTCTTTTAGTGTGAATAATATTGCGCTTGTAAAAGGGCGTCCAGAACAATTAAATTTAAAGCAGCTTATTCACTATTTTGTAGAGCACCGACATGAAGTTGTTGTGAGAAGAACAGAATACGAATTGAAGAAAGCTGAAGCAAGAGCCCATATTTTAGAAGGTTTAATTATTGCATCAGACAATATTGATGAGGTGATTAAAATCATTCGAGGGTCTAACAATGCAGAAGAAGCAAAAGAGGCTTTGATTACTCGTTTTGAATTGTCTGAAATTCAGTCCAAAGCAATCGTAGAAATGCGTTTGCGTCAGTTGACTGGTTTAGAACAAGACAAATTGCGAGGAGAATATGATGCAATCATTGAAACGATTTCAGATTTAAAAGATATTTTATCAAACGAACCAAGACGTTACCAAATTATAAAAGATGAGTTACTTCACATCAAAGATAAATATGGTGATGAACGTAGATCTGTGATTGAGTATGCAGGTGGAGACATGCGAATTGAAGACATGATTCCGGATACCAAAGTGGTGGTAACAATTTCGAATGCTGGATATTTAAAGAGAACAAATCTTGAAGAGTATAAAGTGCAGAACCGTGGAGGAAGAGGTCAAAAAGGTGCAACCACTCGAAATGAAGATTTCTTAGAACATTTATTTGTTGGAACCAATCATCAATACATGATGTTCTTTACTCAAAAAGGAAAAGTATTCTGGATGCGAGTATATGAAATTCCTGAAGGTGGTAAAAGCACCAAAGGTAGAGCAATGCAAAACTTAATCAATATCGAACAAGATGATAAAGTAAAAGCATTCTTAGTAACACAAGATTTAAAAGACGAAGAATATATCAATAGTCATTATGTAATTATGGCTACTAAAAAAGGTCAAGTTAAAAAGACTTCTTTAGAACAATATTCTCGTCCAAGAACAAATGGTATTAATGCAATTACTATTAAGGAAGGTGATGAATTATTAGAAGCTAAATTAACAACAGGAGACAGT
>TARA_B110000879_G_scaffold50397_1_pt1 | contig 59991 bp, 47 predicted proteins | sample TARA_B110000879 | Tara Oceans TARA_B110000879 (sample SAMEA4398094) | marine metagenome | biome: Polar Biome; feature: [SRF] surface water layer (ENVO:00010504); material: water (ENVO:00002006), including particulate matter (ENVO:01000060) such as... | depth 5 m
CTTTTCTCGCTCCTTGTCTAGCGACCTTAATGAAGTATTTTGAAAAAATGCGGGGTTTGATGAGGATGTCTATTAAAGCGTAGTTTTATGCCATATTAGTGTCCAAATCAGAGTTGACAAGGCATAGAGAGCAGACACACTCGCGCATCATGTATGAAGCACAAGGCAACCTAAAAATCATCAATGACATCCAGACATTTGGATCAGGATTCACTAAGCGTGAATTTGTCATCACCACTGGAGACTCTAAATACCCGCAGGATATTAAATTTGAAATCGTCAAAGACAAATGCGCGCTTCTCGATCAATTCGCAGTGGGCCAAGCCGTCAATGTAAGCTTCGACATCAGAGGAAACGAATACCAAGGCAAGTATTACGTCAACCTCAACTGCTGGAAAATCCAAGCAGGATCAGGTGGCGGTGGTGGGAGCCAAACAGCTTCAGCGGGCAACTCAAACTCAAATGACATGCCAGACTTTTCCAATAGTCAAGACGGTGGCGGTGAGCCATCCATTGATGACCTGCGAGGAGACGATATTCCATTTTAATCTCATTTCACATCATTACCAATCGAACTAACCAAATCTAATCTAATTTAATCTAACTTACCCCACAACAGAATCATGCCAGTCGCAACTCCAGAACAATACGTACAAATGCTAGACGCTGCCCAGAAAGGCGGCTACGCATACCCAGCCATCAATGTCACCTCACTTGCCACCATCAATGGTGCGCTCAAAGCTTTCTCGGAATCTGGCTCAGATGGTATCATTCAGGTTTCTACTGGTGGCGGATCTTTCGCATCAGGTCTCGCAGTAGGTGACGAGGCATACGGTGCCATCGTTCTCGCTGAGGCGACTTACAGACTCGCTGAGAAGTATGACATCTTCGTGGCGCTCCACACAGATCACTGCCACCCAGCTAAGGTGGATAGCTTCCTCAAGCCACTGCTTCAAGCTTCACGTGATCGTATCGCAGAAGGCAAGGGACCACTCTTCCAGTCACACATGTTCGATGGCTCCGTAGTGGATCTCGACCAGAACATGGAGATCTCAAAAGGACTCCTCAAGGAATGTGCTGAACTCAACATCATCCTCGAAGTAGAGGCTGGCTGCGTGGGTGGCGAAGAAGATGGGCATGACACCTCAGACCTCCCAGCGGAGAAACTCTACACCACCACTGAAGACATGATTCAGGTCTATGAGACACTGGCTCCTATCGGCAGATTCATGTTTGCGGCCACTTTCGGAAATGTCCATGGTGCTTACAAGCCAGGCTCAGTGAAGCTAAAGCCGACTATCCTCCGTGATGGCCAAGCAGCAGTGGTCGATAAGCACGGTGCAGAAGCAGAAATGGACTTCGTGTTCCACGGTGGCTCAGGCTCAGACCTCGCAGACATCCGCGAGACACTCGGGTATGGTGTGATTAAAATGAACATCGATACGGACACCCAGTATGCCTTCACTCGCCCGATCGTAGCTCACATCTGTGAGAACATCGAGTCAGTCCTCAAGATAGATGGCGAAGTAGGCGTGAAAGGAAAGTATGATCCACGCTCCTACATCAAGAAAGGTGAGCAGGGCGTCTGTGACAGACTCAAGACAGCCTGTGACGATCTCCTTTCTACAGGAAACACGATCTTCAAAAAGTAACCCCAACAGATTTCAGAATAAGCTCTCAAGGTTCATCCTTGAGGGCTTTTTTGTTTTCGCTAAATAGGATATATCCAAGCCTAGAATACAGACATGATAGAAATTTTCAGACACGCGAATCTTATCAAAGTAAGCCTTTATCAGAGGAAACTGGAAGAGTAGGGCATTGTTACGCTAATCAGGAATGAAACCATCGCAATGACTGAGATTCCTATCCCCGTTTTCTATCCCAACCTCTGCATTATGAACGAGGAGGATCATGAGCGAGCATTGGAAATCTTGAAAGAGGTTATTAGATTAGAGCAAATTGAAAGTAGTGCACCTGACATAAGCTGTCCATCATGTAACGAAATGAACCCCGCTAATTTTGAGGTCTGTTGGTCATGTGCGGGTGAGCTAATATCCGACTCGTCTCAGTAGAGTCATCGATTACTTCTTCAGAGCCTCTACATCATCATCATCTAGCACTACCCATTTTCCTGGCGCCAGATCACCTAGATCAAATTCGCCAATACTAGTGCGGATGAGTCTGAGTGTGGGGTAGCCTATCTTGGCGGTCATTCGGCGGACTTGACGGTTCTTGCCTTCCTTGAGCCTGAGCATAATCCAAGATGAACGTTCCTCCGAAATAGGATCTACCGCCGGTTCTCTAGTGCCGAGCCTTCTCGGGATACCACCTACGAGCTGGGCGAAGCATGGCTTCGTGGTATGCCCGCGGATCTCTAATCCACCAGCAGCGATATCTCGCATATCTGTTAGGGTGGGCTTACCTTCTACTTGCACAAGATAGGTTCGGACGTGCTGCTTGTGGGGCCTTAGTAGGTCAGCTTCGAGTTGTTTCTCATCAGTGATGAGCAGGAGTCCTTCAGAGTCCATATCGAGCCTGCCTACGGGTGTGAATTCTGGTGGGAGATCAAATGCGGCGAGCGTTTTTTGCCCGGGCTTGTCTGGATTTTCGTTGAACTGGCTGAGTACTCCGTATGGTTTGTGAAATGCGATGATCATAATTTTAACATGTAGTAAATGTGTTTTTCGGTGAGCTTGCCCATGGTGTCACACTCGGTAAAAATGTCTGTGTTGTGTATAGTGTTGAGATCATGAGCTAAGCGAGTGATATTTTCTTTAGGGGCAAGTTTTTCCTTCCGCATAATCCGAAGTAGACCTTTAAGTCTCCGAGATTCTGAGGCTGCTCTATTAGACATCTGAGAGCGCTCTTCCTCGGCATACTGGCGGATGGTGCGGCGGTTGAGGCAATTAAAGCTTAACCGAGTTATATTTCTGTTAGAGCGAAAATTATAAGAATGATAGATTTTGAAGTTTCCTTCATAGGACTGTTGGTCAAAATCAATAGGACGAACACGGTACTGCACTTCTTCAAAGTCAGGCGTGATGTCGACGACGTAGTTTACCGAGCGCATATCACCCAGCAGGCGGATAAAGCAGCGCTCATTGAACTTCACGAATTCCTTGGCAATCCGAACTTCGTTTATCTTCTCATTTGCTAGATACTCACCAAGAAAAACATCCCCCGGAAGACCTGCTATGTGAGTCTCTATAAGTGTGTTGCCATTGACTATATAGTTCATCCTGTTAGGCGAGAGGATGTGTTCTAGCTCCAGCCCGTAAATGCGCGAGGCGTCAGCCACTTTCACGTAATAGTAGTCTGAGTTGTCGTTAAATTGATTAGTAATCTTGATTCTAAATGGACGAGAATTACCAAATTCGCCGAGATCAATCCGGTCAACAATCAGGTGTTCATGGTAAGAGCTCTCGCCACCGACCTTCAACATGGCGTAGATTCTAGTGAGCTTCACCCGAAGCTCTTCCATCACTTCTGGTGAGTAGAAAACGGTGAGCCACAAGGTCTCATCACCATCTGGACCTTCATAGGGAACCGCTCCGATGTAGCCTGACAGATCATCGTAGATGAGCGGTATATCTGACTGCCGACCAAAGTGGTAAAGATAATGCCGTAATGATGCACTTATCTTATACTGGGTTTTCCTCCTTGAGATCATAAAGCCCAAGCTATCGGTTTAGTTGCCAATATGCTATTTAATTTTAGACCCAAAATTTATACCTTAGCTAGCTTCTTCTGGGCTTTCTTGATCATATTAGCTGAACCTTTAACATCTTCTGAAGCACGGAGAAATTCTGCATAGTTTTCAGCAACAGAAGCATATTCGTAAGATTCTGTTTTGATGTGTTTCTCATAGATGGCGAGGGATTTTAGGAATAGCTCTTTCGCCTGCTTATTCTCACCGATCTGCACCAGAGATAAAGCAAGATTTGAGTATGACTGAGCGGTATCAGGATGTTTATCACCCAGACTCGCTAGTCTGCTTTCTAGTGCCATCGTGTGCATTTCGCGCGCCTGCTCATCGTAGCCAGACTTAAGGTAAAGTGCGCCTATATTGTTAAAGAGGGTAGCGGTCTTTTCATGGTTCTTTCCGTAGGAGTTACGGCAGATTTGCAGCCCTTTGAGAAACAGAGTTTCTGCAGTATCCATATTATCAAGACTGCGGTAGATAAAGCCAAGGTTATTACAAATATCTGCCACTTCTTCTAGATGTGGCGGATCAAGTTGTTCATACATTGCAATGGCATGCTCGTAGAAAATAATCGCTTCTTCGTCATTCTGAACTGCATCATAGAGCACTCCAATGCTAGCACTAATCCGTGCCAATATCTCGGTGCATTCATCGATACCATTAAGCAGTTCTAAAGATTCCAGATAAACCACACGAGCCTCTTCTAAATAGCTTTGCTGTCGGAGTAGGTCTGCCTTGACTTCTAGCGTGAGCGCTAAGAAGACAGTATCGTTGAAGTCTCCACTGTTAGAAATGCGGGCTTTCTCTATCACGGCATCAGCTGAGCGCATTGCCTCGTCCCATTTACCAGCCTCGGCTAATTCTAATACCCGCTCTGAGAGCATTTCTAATAAGTTTGCTGTTCCTGAATCCATAGTTTTATATTTTGTATAATCTCAATATTTAAAGCAACATCCTCGCTAAAGGAAGCTTATTGTCATAAAAACCGCGCCTTTCCAAAATAACTTTCCACTATTTCTGAAACAATCCTTCACAGGCAGCTCTGTTTTTGGGTAGTCCACCGAAAGCACTCCTCAGACAAAGATGCGGATGAATGCGCCCCTTCCCATCCCAAACTCCTAACAGAATAGCGAGCTCCTTCTCAAAATGCACCACAGCCTTCCATTCCACCGGCCCATCTGACAGATAGCGATACGCTCTCACCAATAAACCGTAGGCATCATCATCCGCCTCGCCAGCCTCCATGACATACTCCAGCAGCGTTGAGAAATACCCTGCAACCATGGTGTTCTTGTAGAGTTTACGGATGCCTTCGGCGTATTCAGTCACGACGAGTTCCTTAAGCGTGCCTAGCTCGCTTTTCGCGCTAGGTATCCAAGATAGCTCGGCGGTGTAGAAGAGGTCTAGCTTGCCCGCGAAGCTGCTCTTAGGTCTTCTAGCGCCTCTCGCCACGGTCTTCACCAGCCCTACGCCTTCCACACACCAGGTGACGATCAGGCTAGTTTCGGTGAGCTTGGTCAATCTGAGAATGATCCCGTTTGCTGTCCTCATGCGGTTCATTTTGAAACGATGACAATCCGGTTTGTGTTGGTTCCCATAGATTTATTGTCCACTCCCCAGCAATTCGCTGTCTTGGTAAATTGCTGCGCATTAATGAGCACACCGTGAACTGATAGACCAGCATCGAGCGCGGCCTGAATGACGAGCTCTTCGAGCATGAGCTTAGATTTTTTCACCTCGCCTACCTCAAAGGCGATCACTCCATCACTCTCTAACAGCCGCTTAAGTTCCTTGAAAACTCCCGTCATTTTAGTCACCCAGAGTTGTTCTGATTTGAGCTGGGAAATAGGTAGTTCTGATGAGTTGATGCCATTGAACCAACAACGAAGCCAATTATCGGTGCGATAGTCCACCACATCGAGAAATGGTGGTGAGGTGACGACTAGCTTGACAGTGCCGCTCGGTATCTCATCCGTGCTCTCAGCCTGGCTAGTGGTAAGTAGCGGGGTGGACTTTTGTAATAGCGATTGATCGTTAATACTGAGCTTGCTGAGCAGTTGTTTTGACTTTTTGAGGATGATCGCTTTCACATCCTTAGCCACTGGCTGCTGGTTTCGCTTCTTATTGATGATGAGTTGCCGTTCAGCGGTGACAGCCTGGTTCGGCGGCATGGTATAAACGGAGAAGAAGCCCGGAGAGTGGCCAGTGAGCCGATTAGTAGCGACCATCCGAATCCAGCGGTCTGCGTCATTGAGCATTCCAGATGTCTCGCCTGAAATGAAATAATGGCGTAGCGCGCTGATCTGACTCAGTGTTTCAGGATGGTAAAATGCGAGTAGATCCTGGTCTTCTCCCAGCTTAGATTCTTCTGTAGCGGTGAGTGAAATTTCATCTAATCTTTGGGAGACTTCGTTCTGACTCGGTGGCGAGAGGCGTGGCAGACAGAGAATTTTAGAGAGTGGGTTGATGTCATTTCCCGCTACCTTTCTGCCCAGTAGAGCAGACTCTATCAGCGTGGTTCCGCGACCCATGAAGGGATCGTAGACGAGATCGCCTTCAGAGGTGAGCCGCTCTAGGAAAAAGCGCGGAAGCTGGGGCTTGAAGCACGCGCGATAGGAGACCTCGTGCAGCGAATGCGCGGCACGCTGTTTAGAGGTCCAGAACTCATTCACATAAAAGGGCACGCTTTGCCCGCATACCTGCTTATGCTCTATGAGTGTCCGCTCGCCGAATTCAGAAAAATGTTCTACCTCGGTGAAGAATCTTTCTAATTTACGCTGCATAACCTTCGGCTTTGGCTTCGACTCTGGCTTTCTCAGCGAGGAGCTTTTTCTGGTAACGAGTCTGCACGATGTCTGTGATCACCAGCACTCCGATGACAAAGTAGAACGTGGTCTTCGTCATGGCTTGAATTTCCTCACCAAAGAGTTTCATCTGACCTAGGTGCGCGCCCTCAGTGAGGAGCATGATGCCCACCACGAAGAGGATGAACAAACCGAGCACTTCATACATCCGGTTTTTCTGGAGGAAACTAGACACCTTATCGGCGAGCCAGATCATCAAGATACCGGAGATGACGATAGCCACGACCATGACCCACATGATATGTTGCGGCTGGCCGGCGAGGTCTGTGTATTGGGCGAGCGCCATCGCAGAGAGAATGGAGTCAAACGAGAAAATGAGGTTCATCAACACAATCCAAGCAATGACTGAACCAGTCGATTTTGGCTTATTATCCACAGCGTGTCCATGCTCGATGTGCATCATGTGCATCACTTCTTTCATCGCTGTGTAGAGGATAAATACTCCACCAAATAGTACGATGATAGAGTGTCCATTGAATGTGCCTGAGAACCAATCGCCATTCGATGAGATTAAGGGGCTTTGGAAATAGCTGATGAGCTTTACTAGGACGAAGAGCAGCACGATCCGCAGTACGATGGCGATGCCGATACCGAGCTTCCTCACATAGGCTTGGTCCTTTTCGGGCGCACGTTTAGACTCTAGGGAAATGTAGAGTAAATTATCAAATCCAAGCACGGCTTGGAGAATAACTAGCATCACAAGCGTTCCAACCTGTGCAATCATCGCAGGTTCACCAGACGCAATCGAAGTCGTGGTGCTCAGTAGAGCGTGGTCAATCATGTCCATGTCTGATTTATGCCGTCCAGACACTCATTTATCAATGCAAAATCTCGGGTAGTGTTACAAATTCTGCCGTAAATGGCTGCTACCAGCTTAGCTCTAACCATGGTATTAGGTGCCTACGGCACGTCATCTAAAACCTAAAATGTCTATTCTCTCAAACATAAAACCCCTGCTGAAGAAGTCCAGCAAGGGTTCTGATGATGGTTAGATAGCTAATTTCTCAGTTATCAATTATTTCACTGTCGCATCATAACCATTTCTGGTACTGCGCACGGCGGATATAAGATGAGCATTCGTCACTTTATTTCTATCCACTATTACAGCGGCAGATGTCTTAGTGACGTTTGGAAGAAATGACTCCTTCTAGTTTATGAGATGCTCTAATAGCTAATTAGTTGATTGTCGCTTTGAATCCGGCATCTATGACCGCCTTGGTGAGTTGATCATTCTGTACCTTGCTTCTATCTATAGTTACCTTCGCAGCTGTCTTAGAAACATCTCCTACTGTTACTCCGTCTATCGCTGAAAGTGCAGACCGCACTTTATTACCACACGCAGTGGCTCACTTTAGACCTGAGAGATTGATGCTCACTGTCTCAGTTTTAGCAACAGTGGCAGTAGCAGTATCTGTAGAACTTGCTGGCGCGGCATCTGTAGCAGTTTTAGCAGCAGTAGCGGTATCTGTGGCACTTGCTGTTGCGGCGTCTTTATCAGACGGGGCTACAGCACTATCAGTTTTTTTATCTCCACAAGAAGCAAAGGCCACTGCACATGCAGCGACTCCACCCATTAAGAGATTTTTATTTAGTGTGTTCATGATTATTTTCTAGTTTTCTGCCCAGACAACATTATCCAAGCAGAGTACAAATTAACATATCTACCCAGAATCACTAGAGAAATCGTGAATCTGGGCGCCCGCGTTACAGCAAATAAGATGATCTCCAGAATAAAGAATGTCACTATTTCACCCGCACAGACCAATAGTTAATATGAACCCACAAGACTACATACCAAAACCTTGCCACGAGAACTGGAATACGATGACTGGCAACCAACAACAAAAATTCTGCGATAAATGCTCCTGCTCAGTGCATAATCTAACCGGTATGAACCATGAGCAAATCATGGATTTACGCAGCGAGCTAGGAGGAAAACTCTGCGGAGCATTTCAGCAACAATCTCAGCTAGAAACGCCTGAACCACTGAAGAAGAGAATCCGTCGTGTCCATTTGAAAAGATCATTATTACTTGGTGCAAACATCAGCGCCCTGGCACTAGCCGCTTGTCAGCCAGAAAAAGACCAGCTGGAGCTAGGAGAAGGCGGTTCAGTCTATGTGCCAGAAAGTGAAGCGAGTCCTGATGCTCCCACATCACCCATCTTCACCCCATATCGTTTTATCGTTTCCATGCACGCACTTTACTAAACCCGCAGACTACCAAGCTATTATAAACGCGCGCTAGGTTTATAAGCATCACACACATCAATATTAACTGTCCAAAATAGTAGGTTTCGAGGGGTCCTCAGCGCTATTTTTTGGATTTACAATGCCAAAGTGCAGGCTTACTATTCTGGAATAATGATTTTACTTTCTCAGTGCACTAAAAATTGGATTTGTCCGGCTACTACGATGGCGGTGATTGTCTTCAGCTATGCGATGATCTCCACCGCTGAATCAGCTGAACTCGATGAGGCTGCTATGGGTCTAACGAAGGGGTCGATGGATGATAAGCGGCACCATGAAGGAGTTCAGATCATCGGCAAGCGGGGGCATATCCTGATTGCTGAATCGGAAAAAGTGAAGAACCAGTGGGTGTTTAAGGACGGCGTGCTGACGGCATCTCCTATGTGGGACAGCTTGGTGACGCCTGACTCTTACACCGATTTCCAAATGCATGTTGAATTTAATGTGAACAACGTGCCCGGCGTCGATCCAGAACAAAATGGAAATTCTGGGATCTATATCCAGCAGCGTTATGAACTCCAGATTCTCAATTCACATGGGATCGCTATGCAAGATTACAAGGCGAGTTATGCCGGTAGTCTCTATAAACAGAAAAAGCCAGACAAGCTTGTTTCCAAGCCAGCAGGAGAATGGCAGAGCTATGACATTATTTTTCGTGCTGCCCGCTTCGATGGGGATAAAAAAGTGGCCAGTGCACGGATCAGCGTGAAGCACAACGGAGTGCTTATTCACGATGATTATGCACTCACGAACAAGACAGGGGCAGGAAAAAAGGAAGGACCAGAGCCATTTCCTATCAAGTTCCAAGGGCATAAAAACACGGTGAAGTTCCGTAACGCCTGGATCCAACGCTTAGAGCTAGAACCCAAGCCAAAGCCACCGAAAAAAGCTGCGGCTAAAAAAAAGGGCTATACTTACGTCATTCCTTTCGAAAAAGCACCGCCAGCACCAGCACTTAATCCTAAAGTAGCTCTCGGTAGCTTCCGCATCCATAAAGACTTTGAAATTTCCACCGTGGTCAACGAGCCTGAGGTGCAGAGCCCGCTGGCACTTAGATTCGATGGTGACGGTAAGATGTGGGTCGTAGAAATGCGTGCTTACATGCTAGACGCCAATGGAACAGGCGAGGAAGAGCCCATAGGGAGGATATCCATTCACGAAGACACCAACAATGATGGCGTTTATGACAAGTCCAGCGTTTTCCTGGATGGACTGAACCAACCAAGATCCATCGCTCTCTATAAAAATGGCATTCTTTATGGCGGACACGAGAAACTCTACTTCGTTGAAAACATGAATGGTAAGGCGGGAAAAATGACAGTGATTGATGAGAACTATACTCAGAATGCTAACGTCGAACACCGCGCCAACGGCCTCTTTCGCGGTCTCGATAACTGGATCTACAATGCCAAGTCTGACACCCGCTATCGGGAGATCGACGGCCATTGGATCAAGGAGAAGACCTCATTCCGTGGTCAGTGGGGCATCAATCATGACAACCACGGACGACTCTATTACAACGAAAACTGGTTTGGTATCAAGGCGGACCAGCTGCTACCGAACACTCTAATGCGCAACCCGAATTACCTTCTGGGTCGCGGACATTCCACACAGATTTCCTATCGTGATAAACTTTACCCAGCACGCATCACCCTGGGAGCAAACCGCGGAGGTGAAGGTGACGTTAACAAAAACGGACATTTAAAAGCGGCGACTGGAGCAGCTGGAGCGATGGCGTATCGGGGTGATCAGTTTCCACCAGAATTCCGTGACACCGCGCTTTTCTGCGAGCCAGTAGCTAACCTCATCCGGATGGTTCATCTGAATCGGAAAGATGGCCTACTTTCAGGTGAGCACCTGTTTGGAGAGCGTGAATTCCTCACCTCGACAGATGAGAGGTTTCGCCCAGTGAATCTCTTCAATGCTCCCGATGGAACAATCTATGTCACCGACATGTATCACGGGATCATCCAGCATAAGCACTACCTAACCAAATATCTACGTGAATACATCATGCACCAAAAGCTCGAAGACCAACCGCGTCTGGGCAGAATTTATCGAATCAAATACCGCGATAATCCTCGGGGGGCACAGCCAGCAATGGCTGGCAAAAAAGCGCGAGATTTAGTACCTCATCTCGCGCATTCAAACGGTTGGTGGCGTGACACAGCCCAGCAGCTTATCATCGACTCGGGTGATCGCTCTGTCGTTCCTGCGCTGAATGCCCTTGCCTCTGATTCGGCTAAACCGCTGGGTCAGATCCACGCGCTTTGGACGCTTGAAGGATTGGGTGAAATCAATGTCTCAGCGATCAAAGGAGCGTTGAAATCAAGTGACCCATACGTGCTCGAATCTGCGATCCGACTCAGCGAATTACTCATCATTAGTGAAGCAGTGACCTTATTTCCTGCCCTCACCGATCTAGAAAGCCGCTCAGAGCTAGTCGTGCAGAGACAGCTCGCAGCGAGCTTGGGGAGGCTGCCATCGGAAGAAGCGCTGGCTCTGCTCAAAAAAGTCCTTACGAAGAATATCAACGCTCCCTATTTCCGCGAAGCTGCTATCAGCGGACTCGCTGGGCGTGAAAGAGAATTTAAAGAACTCCTTGGAGACAGTTTCAAAGATGCTAAATTCATCAAATATCTCGACCACTGCCTGACTCTAAAGACGACTGCGGCTGCATTCAAGCCACCATCTAACAAAGCACATCGCGAAGCCTACCAGAGAGGCGAAAAGTTCTACATCGCCAACTGCATGGCGTGCCATGGCAATGACGGTAGAGGACTCAAACACCTTGGCCCTCCTCTAGTGAAATCCGAGTGGGTGATGGACTCTCCAGAAAAGCTCTCAGCGATCCTACTCCAGGGATTGATAGGGCCGATCACCGTGAACGGGAAGAAATACACGCCTGCCGCTGCGATGCCAGGACTGAAGGATGCCCCTCAGATCACCGATGCTCATCTCGCAGACGTCTCAACATTCATACGCCACGCTTGGAATAATCGCAAAGGAGCTGTAAATGCAGCAACAATCTTGAAAGTTCGCAAACAATTTAAAGACCGCCAAACCGCCTTCACGCCCGAGGAACTCGATATACTCTTCCCCTAACAAGGGACATTATACCATCCTCACAGTGATACTGGATTGATCGTTTGATGGAATGATTTGAAAGTGCAGCAAAGCTGATTGGGGAAAGAGCAAAACACGATCATTGTTCAAATGTTATAAGTAACTGCCCCATCCATTCTCCCCCTCCCCACTCTCCTCAACAACATCCTCAGAGACACGCCGAAAAAAGCACATTCCTAATAATCACTCTTCTCACAAGCGCTCCAGCTTGATCGGGTAAGTATTTCCAGAGAGAAACTGGGCGACGTAAAGTGAGCCATCCTTGCCGATGGACAGGTCATGGGGATGGATAAAAGTATCCGTAGTGGATCACATTTTCTGCGTGAGATTGACCGTGGCATGAGAACCAAAAGCGTAGGTTTCATATGGTCGGAGTCAATTCCATTTTATTGAAAAAAAACTACTTTTTACTCTCCATCCACTCAATCCAGTCACCGTTCTCAACCTCCTCATGATGCGGTTCTAATAGTTGGAATACATAGACCAGGACAGATTTCTTCTCACCATTTTCTAGCAAGGCCATCGTTTCTTGCCTTAGGTAGTGTGGCGGTGATTCGAGGCAGCCTTCATAACGATCTAGCTCATTCAGTAATTGATCGCCCACTAGATAAAGTTCACCCATGACCTGCTGATCACCGCAAGGGATCAGACCCGGATATTGATCGACATGCACAAGCCTCCCAGAGATTGATCCCTTTGACTGAAATTCCGCAGCTTGCATCAAGTGATGCGCTCTCCCTCCACGGCGCAATGTGCCATAGATAAAAATTGGGTGTCGATGAGCGCTCATTACTTTTTAAGTAGTAGAAGATAAATCTAGAAAGTAAAATAGTAAACTTCCGACGGGATAATCACGGTCATCCCGCTAGGGGAAAATGATTGTTTCATCGTGCTGGTTCAGTGTAATTCAGTGCTTTTTGACTTCATTCCCCTCAGTCTCTGCGGTCTTTCACTCTCTCCTCCGAGAGTGATTTTAGTCTAGCAGTATGGTTAAAAAATCCATCTTGCAGAGCTTCATCTTACACAGATTCGTGAAAGTTCGTGAAAGTTCGTGGAGATTCGTGGTAAAAAATCCCTAGCTGGATGGCCCTGACGGGATAATTGGTCAGTAAAGTAGAGTCGCCACTAGCACCTCACACAGTTCGCAGCTACCAAACTACCGAGCACTGCGCCTCTGTGGCAGCTATCTCCCCCGACTCTGGCATTTGCCAAGATAGCAGCGTCCAAGTCATCGTGATATTTCCAAGCGAGGTAGAGCGCTGCAGGAAAAGCCTGATCGATGTAGCAGACAGGGCTCATAATGGTGCCAATGATCACGCGGTCTGGCCTCGACTCCCAGCCGGTGGCCTTCTTCGTGGAGAACCAATCCCCCGCTGCCGTCATGAGTGCTTCGCGGAGAGGGGTGCCTTCTGAGATGAGACGCAGCAGACGGGTGAGACAATCAGCAGCGCGCAGAACATTCGAGTGCCGGTGAGTGAGCGCGACGTGTTGTTTGACGATCACTTTGAGCTCAACCAGAGGAAGCTCCGGAAGCGCCGCCACGAGTGCTGGCACCTGCGCAAGTCCACCGATATGCTCATCTTTGATCCCACATTTCTCGGGTGCTTTTCCGCCGGCATAGTTCTTGAAGAACCCCCGATGATATTCCTCTAAATAGGTATCGCGGTGCCAATCTGGCGTGAGCATCGCGTGGATGTAAAGATCTAGCCATGCGGCTGCGTCATACTTTCCTGCCGCACTGACTTGCTCGTAAAGCGCGCGGGCGAGCTGGAAATTCGCAGTATTTTCTCCTGCCCTCAGTTGCTGGTGATAGTGCACACCTCTTATTCCCCAGAAAGATGCCTGGTCATGGAGGATGTCATCTTTTGGACAGGTAACCTCATACACCGAGCGCCAAAAAATGCTATCGGGATGCAGCGGGAGCGGATCCTGTGAGCCATCGAGAATGGGGTAATCACGGTCCAGTGCATCACGATTGTAATACCAGTGTACCGGGAGCGCAAAGGCATCAGCCTTAAGCGATCCATGGTAAGCAGCTTGCAAAGAATTCATACTTTACCATTAAAGCAGAAATCATAAATGTCCATCGGATATGTGATGACCTGTGGCGCTCATTGATCGAGGCGGGTTAGCACCACATAGCGCACATCGACCGCTTCATTACCGGGAATGTCGGTTGCTCGTAGGGTTAACACTCCGCGCCCACTTGGCATTTTTAAAACACCAAGAGCGCCCGGCCTAAAGTCTTTCACCAATGATTCGCCGCGATTGATCCTATTCTCAGCCTCACCGACAAGTGGTGGATCGTGCGCCTCTGTGATCCGTCCTTGGGTCTTGTTGCCGTTGAAACTCAGTTCAAGCATCGCACCGACATTCTCCTTCTTGCAGGTATAATAAACCTGCGCCTGGTATGAACCCGCCGTAATCACCTCAATATCCCAAGTGATGGAGTCGTCTGTGCTGCTCCAGTTCTTGAAGAAAGAACAATTCGGGTACCTGCTACTTCGCTTGATGGTGCCGTGTGATTTTCCATCACGGGCCGGAAGGTGCGTCAGCTGCGCGCCCGGATGCCCGACGGTGAATGGCCTCGTCCCTACTGGCATCTTCGTCTCTTCCTTCCAGTCAGCCACAGCCTGTTGGTATTTAGCGCTTCGTTCAGGGTATTTCTTTGAAACGTCTTGCTTCTGCCCTGGATCGGCCTGCATATCAAACAGCTGACCCTTGTGATCCAAGCGGTATTGTTGCGTGCGCAGACTCACGCGGCTTCGCCAAGTGCTGAAAATCATCCGCTCTGGCCAAGTTGTCGCAGTCCCAGTAAGCAGCGGTTTGATACTAACGCCGTCCAGCTTCTTTTGGCCTACGGTGGGAATCCCAGACAGATCTGTGAGCGTCGGAAGGAGATCGATCGCACCGGCAATCTCGGCGATCGTGACGCCCGCTTTGATGGTCCCCGGCCAGCGGATGAAGAATGGAGAACGAACTCCACCTTCATCTGTGGAGCCCTTGATCCCTTTCATCCCGCCATTCCAACGTCTACCATTCGGCCCATTGTCGCTAAAGTAAATGACGATGGTGTTCTTGGCGATTCCTAGTGCATCCAGTGTCTTGAGCACCCGCCCGACATTCCAATCGATGTTCTCGCACATTGCCAGTGCTGCGAGATTGTGTTGCAGGGTCATCGGCTTCGCTTGGTCGTTTGCCATTTTCAGATCCGCTCCGTCGAATTTCTCCCAGAACTTGTCCGGCACCTGCATCGGCGAGTGTGGAGTGTTGTAGGGCAGATAACAGAAGAATGGCTTCTCTTGATTCTTTTTGATGAAATCGATGGCGCGGTTGGTAAGGTCATCAGTGATATAGCCCTTCCCCTTGACCAACTTGCCGTTGTGCTCAAGCTCCGCATCAAAATAATGCCCCCAGTGTCCGGAACAAAAACCATAAAACTCGTCGAACCCACGGGCATTAGGATGATAGGGCCATTGTGAACCATTATGCCATTTCCCAAATGCCGCCGTCGCATAGCCAGCGGCCTTAAACGCGTCCGCAATGGTCGACTCATCAAGGTTCAACCTTTCGCCACCCGCGCTGGTGCTGATGACACCCAGACGAGTAGAATAACGACCTGTTAGCATTTCGGCACGTGTGGGTGAGCAGACTGGACATACGTAGAATCGATCCAAACTTACGCCATCGCGTGCGAGCGAATCAATATTAGGCGTCTTCAAATCGGCATTACCACTGACACTCAGATCACCCCAGCCTTGATCATCAGACAGGATCATGACGACGTTAGGTCTTTCAGCAGCATAACTGAGCGCGCAAGCGGCCAATGAGGAAAGAAAGTAAGAAGTAAATTTCATGAATGGTGAGTTTAGACAACTACGTGGTGGCCTGTCCAGAGCAAAGCGGATAAGTGAGATTGTAGTGAATCCATGGTTCACCACTGAGGTAGATCGTTAGCAGAAATGCTGCTGGTCGATATAATTCTTACTTGCTAGAGTCCAGTTTCACTCCATATTGAAGTATGAAATCTATCACAATCCCTAAACAAGCGGGCGTTATTCTTCTGACGAATGCAGTTACATTTCCTCACGGAGTATTACCGCTTCACATCTTTGAGCCGCGCTATCGCAAAATGCTAGAAGACGCCTTTGAGTCAAACTCAATGATATGTGTCGCTAATCTCCAAGCTAAGGAGACTTCTGATCCATCAGAATGTACCTGTAAGGTCGGATTCATAGGCCTCATTCGTATCTCAGAACAGCAGGAAGATGGTCGCTCAAATCTCATTTTACATTCTATTTCCCGTGTTGAGTTTCTCTCCTGGGAATCTGATCCCGCTTATCTTTATCCCAGAGCGAACATCAAACCCATCAAAAGTATCATTGAACCAATTACCGACTCTACAGAGTTGGTGATTGAAAGTTTACGAGACGCAACCTCTCGATTTCTTGCTCAATTTACCGATGAGGTGATTTCTCAAACTAACGACACTCTGGATCGCGTCAATGAAGATCTAGCCATGCTCACTGATGTCGTTGCACAGCAGTTTATTGTCGATGAAAAAGTCCGGCAGTCTCTCCTAGAAGAGGACAGTCCTAACAAAAGAGCTGAAACTCTCATTCGTCATTTGAGAAATTCTGTTAACTAGTATCATGGATCAATTGGCGATCAGTGACGAGGAGCGAATGCTACTCCTAGCGTGGTGGGTTGCTGTCCTCTTCCAGAGAAAATAAGCTTAACCGTGCTGCTGGATTCCACATGCATGTAACCTGATCCTCCTGCTGCGGAGCCTACTGGTGCACCGAAAAGTGGAGTCAAAGGTGTCTGCGCCATAAGCACTGGATCTACTGCTGGGTCATTCGAGACATGGGAGGCCACTACTAAGGAGTTTTCTACTTTAGTGCTTAGCAGAACCGATCTTGTATTAGACTGGGCGACAACAGCAGGCTTTCCGTTAGCGGTATTTGAGAGCGCTAGGAGAGAACCTCCTACTCCATTGGGTGGCCTGCCTTTGAATACCACAACCAGATTTCCGGAGGAACCGGGGGAGTCGAGATAGTAAATAGCAGTTTGCTTTGTAACCGATGTGTTGGACCGGACACCAAGTGACATCCTGACCCCTCCATAAGTTACCTTCGAGATCTCCGAATGTTCATGAGATAAAGTAGCTACTAGCTTGTCGGATTCACTCGGATCAAATCCAGACAAATCGATTCCAGACGAGAACGTATAACTAGGCTTACCGATCATCTTATTTAGCGGGGAGGTTGTGAATGTAACTGTATCATCCACGTCGATGCTAACCGAAATATTCTCTGGCCGCTCTGTGAGGAAATGATCGCTGCGCAATGCGGTGACCTTCCAGCTACCTGAGGGCTCTACCACCCGGGCATGACCTGCCTCAATGACCTGTTGTTGTTTCAGTCCGTGACGGCTGATTACTTCAACCTTGCCAGTGAAAACATGAGCCTCATCTAGGGAATCTGGTTTAGAGAGCAAGCCGAATTTAGTGCCAAGGTCAGTCAGAACCAGTTCTGGGGTGCGCACCTGGAAGCCGATCGCCTTCTTCGGCACATGGAACCATGCCGTTCCGTGTTCAAGGTCGAGTAAATCCTCGCGGAGCAGAGTCAAGTCGGCCGGACCACTCACTATACTCCGCACGCCAGAGGCAAATTCAAGCTCTACGACGCCGCTATTAAGAATCATCCGGGAACCTGGCTCAAGAGTCTGTCCTTCTGGAAGATCCTCACCAACGAGCCTATGGCTCACCACCAAATCGGTCCCTGGACTAGTAGTGAAGGTAAGTGTCGCTTCCTCTGGCTGGAAAAGGATCAGGCTCATCAACAATGCACCAATGACAAGCACCGCTACTGCCACCATTCCAGCTTGCTTCACCAGACGGCGCTGCCGCCGCTCAACCACCTGATCCATCGGTACCACACGGAGCGAGTTCAAGCCTCTCGCGCTGAACCGCAATGCATGATGAAGGTGGAGGTATTCACGGTATGTTTCCCGCGCTTCCGAATCGGCGCGCAGCTCATCTTGCAGGGAATAGAAAGCTTCCGGAGCGATGCATCCATCGAAGAGATCTTGTAGATGAGTTTCGAGTTCTCGGCGCTTCATGAGAGTATGTCCTTGATGTTAAGTTCTCCAATGATGCATTTTTTGAGCCCTGCCCGGATTCGAAATAAGGTCACCCTCAGTGACTCTGCGCTGCGCCCAGATTTCTGCGCAAAATCGTCCAGATTGGAATCGGAAACATAGCGGTGTTCGATCAACTGGCGTTCCGGCTCCTTCAGCCGAACAATACATCTTTTCAGGGCTTCCCTCCTTAAGGTAAATTCCTCAGGCTCGGCTTCACACTCTTCCGCAAGCTGTTCCGCCAGATCATTGTCAAAGACGAGGAACCCAAGATTCGCCAGCTTGCGGCGGTGCGCCATCACTTTGTAACGAGCGATCTGAAAGACCCAGGCACGGAAGTTAGTCCCGCGCTGAAATGTCTTGCGCTTCTCCCAAAGCACCAGATTAGTCTCCTGCAAGACGTCCTCCGCCCCTTCCGTTCCCGGCATTAGCGAAATGATAAACGCATGCAGCTCGGGCTGGTGGTTGGTGATCTGGCCGACGAATTCGGCTTCCTGAGTGGCGTTATTTTGCATTGCTGTTACTAAGCTATGTCAAATTTTCACGGGTGTTAACCATTTTCTTCCTAAATCTCATAAATAGTCTCCCAGTAGCTTAATTTATCTTTTTTTAAAAAAATTGTTAACGGAAAAGCCAAATCTGAAATTACTAAGGTGAGCAATCAGATCCAATCAGATCCAATCAGATGAATTTCATGCGATTTTAAATTAACTATAAACCAACAACACAATATGAAAATAAATACAAAATGCCTACTAACCTTAGCAGCCGTCGCCCTATCCGCGCCCCTCACCAACGCGGCTGTCATTTCTCTTGATGACACTGGCACGTTCGCCAACCTCTTTACTGAACCTCGTCCTGCTGACCGCAAGTGGACGCTCAATTCCGCAGCTCTGGGCGGCTTTGACGCCTCAGGCTCCGATAAACTAGTCTTAACCTACGGGGGCGAGAACCAAACCTCTGCGTTTGATGAAATTTCTTTTGGCGGCGTGGCAATGACACGGATCGTTTTCGCTGAGCCAGGAGGACAAGATGTGTCCATCTGGTATCTCGACAACCCCGGCACCGGCGACCTAATAGTTGACCTGACTGCTGGCAACGGCATTGGCCTTTCGGTGCTCGCCCTGTCAAACACCGTCGACGGCTTCGCTACTACTGGGGTTAACGATTCAGGTAATTCAACAAGCATCACGACCACAGGCCTCAATTCTTTTATCGTGGCAGCAGGCGAACGTAATAATAGTTCTAGCCTTGTCGCAGAGGGAGATCTTATTCAGGTCTTTAACGGTGCAGCAGGCTCTTCAAGTCACGGCTCTGCTTACCAGCAGGTCGCTCTTACCGGCACCACTATCACCCCAACTTTCACCAGTGGAGAGGGAGTCATCGCCGTAGAGTTTCTTGCTGTTCCAGAGCCATCATCTACCGCCCTTCTCGGACTTGGTGGTCTAGCTCTTATCCTCCGTCGTCGTAGGTAATACTTCCTCGGAAAACCAAATCTACTTTCAACCCCACTCCCCAATATCGGGGGGTGGGGTTTTTTTATGGCTAAGAATTTGATTTTTAACAAAACAACCGGAGAATACCATATCTGAGAGATCCTGTATTTTAGCATCACCCCCAAGCCGACGAAATGAAACCGCCATACCTGAATCAACTTCAGAACAATGGAGAACATTAAGTCAATCATCCTTAAACAATCGACGTATTCCGCTCGCAAGCGAACATTTTATGATTGTAAAGTGCCTATCACTAGCAAGAATCCCCACCATGAGTCCTAAAAATTTCTTACTCCCTTTTCCATCCACAATCGTCGCATTGATCGCGAGCTCGCTCACCATTTTCGCAATTCCCACTGATGAGCCAAGCAAGATCGAAGGCACTGCTAACCCCGAGGCCCTGCCCGTAGTCGATGCCGACAAGGCATTACTCTCTACGATCAAATATCCTAAAGGAATGACCGCCACCGTCTTCGCGCGGGAGCCGAACGTGCAGGATCCCACTGCCATTTCTATCGATGAACAAAACCGCGTTTACATCGCAGAGACCCATCGCTTTGACCGTGGAGTAGAGGATAACCGCCGTAACGGCCACTGGACTGTGGATGACCACGCACTGGAAACCACTGCAGATAGGCTGGCGATGTACAAGAAGTACGCCGATAAAAAACCCCTCTCCTATTTCACCCAATACTCCGAGAAGATCCGCGTGATAGAAGACCGCGATGGTGATGGTAAAGCAGATTTTGGCCAGATCTATGCAGAAGGTTTTAGCGATCCACTCGATGGCACCGCAGCCGGTGTGATGGCTCTAGATGGAAAAATTTACTTCGCCTGTATCCCACACGTCTGGATGCTAGAGGACACCGATGGTGATCTCGTTGCTGACAAGCGCGAGTCTCTTCAGGAAGGTTACGGCATCAGCGTTAGCCTCAGTGGTCATGATCTCAATGGCTTTGCTCTCGGACCCGATAACCGCATTTATTTCACTATTGGCGACCGTGGTTATAATTTAAAAACTAAAGATGGCCGCCACCTAAATGCTCAGTATGAAGGAGCCGCATTCCGAATGGAGCGAGACGGCAGTGCACTCACAGTCATCCACACAGGGCTCAGAAACCCTAAAGAGGTCGCTTTTGATCGTTTCGGTAACCTTTTCTCCGTAGATAATAACGCGGACCTGGGCGACAAGGCGCGCGTCGTGGATATCATCGAGGGAGCCTACTCTGGATGGCAGCGCGGTCACCAAGCATTCACTCATTTTACCAACGTCATCGCCGGTACCCGCCGCAACAGCTCCAAATGGATGGAAGAAAGCCAGTGGGACATGAATAGTGATCTCCGCCCCAGAGCTATCCTACGCCCATCAGGATTTGTCTCAAAAGGTCCTTCCGGACTTGCCTACAATCCAGGAACTGGCTTATCAGAGAAATGGGATAACCACTTTTTCATCTGTGATTACGTTGGCGCAGGTAGTGCCGTGATCGGTTTCCGAATGGAGCCTGACGGTGCAGGGTTCAAAGTCGAACGCATGGAGAATTTCGTCAGCGGAATGCTCAATACCGATATCGAATTCGGCTACGATGGCAAGGCCTATGTCTCAGATTACGTCGGTAGCTGGCCCACCCACGGATTCGGAAGCATCTACACTTTCCACGATGAAAAGGAACTCGCAAAACCCGCAACCAAACAAATCCGCAGCCTCTTTGCTGAAGGGTTTGGAAAGCTAAAACCGGCACAACTTGCTGAACTCCTCCATCATCCTGATATGCGGGTTCGCCTCCGTGCACAGTTCGCACTTGCCGAGGATCCAGCCAACCGTGAAATCTTCATCGCCGCCACCCGAACTTCCGCACCCCTCACCACTCGACTTCACGGTGTCTGGGGATTAGGAAATCTTGCACGTATCAAAAAAGATGCCGAATCTGCCAAAGCACTCGTCACTCTCTGCTCTAGTCCCAACGCCAAGGTTCGCGGACAAGCCGTGAAAACACTCAGCGAAAGTGGCCACAAACTAGGTGCTGAAGCCGCCATCAAGCTTCTCGCCGACTCTGACGCGAGAACCCAAATGTACGCTGCCATTGCTCTCGGAAAACTAGGCGATAAAACGCACATTCCTGCACTCATAGCACTCATTGAGACAAATAATGATCAGGATGAATACCTACGCCACGGAGCTATTCAGGGCATGGTTCAGATCGGAGACGCTGATGCCATCTTCGCGTTTGCTGAAAACAAATCACCCGCTGTGCGCCGCGCCATCGTCCTCACCTTCCGCCGGATGAAGGATGCGCGTATCGGGCACTTCCTCAATGACTCAGACCTCTCCATCGCCGTAGAAACGATCCAGGCCATCAACGATAACTATATTGAAGGTGCTCGGAAAGACCTCGCTGCCGCAACTCATTTGCTCGGTAAATCTACCTGGCCAGTTGATATGCGTATTCTCAATGCAATGATCCGCGCTGGAGGCGATGAAAATGTGAGACGTCTGATCGCAGTTGCATCTAATACAAGACTAAGCGAAAACGCCCGCACCGAAGCACTATGGCTACTCGCCCGTTTTGAGAAATCACCTCCTGCAGATCCCACCACAGGAATGATCCGCCCTATCCCTAATCAAGCAAAAATCGGAACGAAGGCACGTGAAGAAATTCGTGCCATATTACTTCCACTGCTCAAGACCACATCTGGTAATCTCATCGTGGAAGTGATCAAGCTTGCTGGGCAATTTGATGTGAAAATCTCAACAAAAACATTGATAGGACAACTCGCTAATCCGAAGAACCCTGTGGCTATTCGCCTAGCCGCCATGAAGAGCCTCGAATCTCAGAAGCTTAAAAATTTCACCGAAATCCTTGTTAAACTGACAGCAGATGATGATCTCAAAGTTCTTGAAGCTACTCTGAGAGCTCTCAGCAGGATTGATACCAACACCGCTTTTGAGAGGCTACAAAAAATTCTTACCGCAGGGAAGATCGCCAACACACAGGTAGCCCTTAAACTACTAGGAGTGATTGATCACCCGAAGTCTGAAGGCGTTCTCTTAGATCTTCTCACAGATCTTAAAAAGCAACCCATCGCTCTGAGACTCGACATCATCAACGCCAGTAAAAAGCGATCAACTCCATCACTCAAAAAAGCACTCACAGATTACGAAGCCAGTATCGACAAGAACGATCCGCTCGCCCCATTTGAAATTACCTTAGCCGGTGGAAATGTCAGTAATGGTAAAAATGTCTTTTTCCGCAGCGGTGTGGCAAACTGTAAACAGTGCCACAAAGTAGGGAACCGTGGCGGTGAAGCAGGTCCTAACCTTCTCGGTCTGGGAGGCCGCCACGATACCAAATATATTCTAGAATCAATCGTCGCACCAAGCGCGCAGCTTTCTCCAGGATACACATACATCGCAGTGAGCATGAAAGACGGCACAGTCGTCTCTGGTTTACTGATGAGTAAAACAGACGCCGAAGTAGTGGTCAGAAACCCAGAAACAAAAGAGGACACCATTTGCAAAAAAGCAGACATCGCAACCGTTCCTACCGCAATGTCTTCCATGCCGCCAATGGGTGCCATTCTCAAAAAAGATCAGATTCGCGACCTCGTTGCCTATCTTTACTCTCTGAAGAAATAGCAAGCTTTGAGTCAATCTCTCAATCAATGTAAACAGTTACGCAAATTTCTGCTTCACCCGGAGCCATATCTTGCATAGTCTCGCCCGCCATGAGGATAATCTACTTATTTCTACTCACAATCACATTGCTAGCGCTGGCTCCTCATGGTCATGCACAAGTAATGGAGACTAGCGGGCAGCAAGTGAGGCCTGGATCGATCTTTCTCTCTGGATACTCCGCCATCAATGAGGCAGAAAAACTAGCTGCTGCAGGGAAGTATAAAGCTGCTTGGAATAAATACCACCAGGCCTTGCGCTACTACAAGACTCTTGATAACAACTATCCAGAATGGAAGAAAACGCTCGTGAGTATTAGGATAGAGAGCACAAGAGAGAGCATCGCTAAAGTTGAGCCTTTAGCTCAGAAAGAACATCTCGCTAAGAAAGATAAATACAAAAAATACGTTGAGTCTAACACATCAGAAAATGGTATTCCCAGCCCTAATTTACCTCAGCTCACTGGCAGAGAAAAGCAGCGCGTAGCTGATCTCAGCACGAAGGAAAAAGAAATCAAAGCCCAACTCAATAAAGAGCGCCTTGAGTACAAAACTCAAACTAACAAGCTGAAGCAAGAGATCGGTAAACTTCAAGCTAACTTACTAAAAACAGCTCAAGGATTAAGTGTTGAGAATTCTCAGACCAAGATACTTAACGATCAAATCAGCAAACTTAAGGATCAACTTAAATCTTCTCAGCGGCAGTCCAGAACTGCCCAGCAAGAAACTATCGAGACACTAGACAGACTCACTCGTGAACGCGCTAAGCTAGCAACTGCTCCGCTTAAAAAAGATATCGAGAAGCTCGCCCAGGACAAACAGCGACTCGAATCCGAGCTAGATGGAATCGTGACAATTCACAAAAAACTTCTCAAGAGCCACCAAGATCTCACCAAGGAAAGAGCCGTTCTAAATGGTGAGCTAAAACTAGCTGAAGGGGCATACAAGAAAAAGACTGATCAGCTCGAAAAATCCAGAATAGCCAGCCACGAGGTTGTGAAAGGTCTGCGAGACCAGATCAAGGCTCAGGCCAAACAAATTTCTGGACTCCACACACAAATGACTGCTCTCAACCTTGAAAACCGAGGGCTACGCAACCAACTGACTAGTACCAATGAGATCAATAATGAGCTCACTCAAAACCTCGCATCAATTACTCTAGAAAGAGATAAACTTTCCGAGCTGCTAGATCTCAGTGATACAGACCGCGCTAAAAAGACCATCAAGGAAGCACTCCGACTAGGCGAAGAACTCAGAAAAGCGCAGAACTCAATCAAGGAGCTCCAGTCCAACCAGAACGTGGCCCAGGACCGAATTATCATCGCAGAAAATAGACTCGTAGTAGCGAAGAAAAAAATCATTGATCTACAAATCCAGAATACCAATTACATCAGACGTATTGGCTCCCTGGAGGACAACCTCAGAACCACCAAGGATCAACTTGAAGAACGCATCGCAGATGGAACTAAAAATCCACTTCAGGATGAAGAGATTAATACACTCAAAACAGCACTCAAGCGAATCACCACCCAGTTGGAGCGAAGAAAGCAGGCCGAGCAGATCCTCATCGCGGAATATCAAAAGGCGAGCATTAACAATCTGGAGCTGACCAACGCCATTGTAAACCTTACAAAAACTAATGTTACTCTGACAGCCAAAGAAAATCAAATCCTCAGGGAGCGCGTGGACACGGAAAGATTTACCATCGCAAGTGGTGGAGCGAAGTCTCCAGAAGCCAGACAGGCCGCTAAGGTGAGGTCCAAAAACCAGATCGAATCACTAGAGTCTCTCGCCAAGCGCTGTGTGGAAAAGGGTAGTTTGCAAACCGCTAAAGACATCTTCGATGAAGCCTATGACGCTCACGGTCACCATTATCCATTCTTCATTAACCGTGGTGTTGTGCGCGCGCAGATGGGTGAGTTTGCGGCAGCAGAAGAGATCTTTGAGTCCGGCTCACAGCTCAAAGTAAATAATGCCTACACTCACTTCATGCTAGGTTATTGCAGATTTAAAACGAACAATGACACCCTGGCGAAAAAGTCTTTAGAGGCTGCCGTTCACATCCGTCCAGACTACACAGATGCCTATCTCTATCTGGGACTCATCGCTCATACTGATGGGAATAACAGCAAGGCAAAAGAGTATCTAAACAAGGCAGTAAGAATAAATCCTGAGCATAAGGAGGCGCAGTTCAACCTATCGCAAATCCACTATGTGCTAGGTGAGAAAACTAAGGCGATAGAAGCCTACAACAACGCACTGAGAGCTGGGCTTCCACCAAATTTCAAGTATGAGAAAAAAGTTGGTATCAAGAAAAGTTCTTCATTAGATTAGCCTAACTATCTAGCCATAAACTTAGCAGTATGGACCATGATGATCAGTTGATTGTTCACTTGCCTAGTTACTATTTAAAGGAGTAGAGATCTAGTGCGCTTTATTTGCGCGTGTCGCTACGAAGGTAAGAATGGTCAAAAATACCGCTCCCACTAGGATTGCGAAGATTGGTGATAACCCGTGAGCGATGGCAAAAAACCCTAAACATAATGCCGTGCTGGCCGCGATCAGCGCATAAGGAAGTTGCGTCATCACGTGCTCCTGCGGTGATACTCCGCAAGCGAAAGCAGACACAATCGTAGTGTCTGAGAACGGCGAACAATGATCCCCGAAAACCGCGCCACTGAACACCGCTGCGATGGCGGCAGGGAGCAGACCTATCTCATTTCCTGCTAAGTCTAGATAGGCAGGAATAGCGATCGGCATTAGCAGCGCCATCGTTCCCCATGATGATCCCGTGACCAAAGCCATGACTGCACCTGTCACGAATATAGCCGCGGGTAAATACTGCACAGGGAAATGTGTGGCTAGCGCAGAGGCGACCCATTTACCAGTGCCTAGCTCACTAATCACGCTACCAAATGTCCACGCTAGAACTAACAAAAGCACTGGCTGAAGCATGGATGAGACTCCTGACTTCACCGCCTCAGGAAGTTCAGCACGCTTGCCTTTAGGAAAGAAAACACAGGCAGAAAACAGCCCAATAAGCGCTCCGAGAGTCAGTGCGTAGGGACCGGCATTTCCGCTAAATGCGTCTGCAAGCTTCGCACTAGTGATAGGGAACAGCGTTGCAGTTTCCCAAGTGTAAAATAATGTGAGGATGGCGGCGGAAAGAATGATGATTGGGATGATCGCCACTCTGACAGGAGTCGTCAGGTTACTTTTAGAACTGTGTTTAGGCTCGCTCACTGGCGTTGCTTTGGATCGCTTCATCGGTCCTATATTCCATTTTCGAATGATGACTAAGGCGAGAAAAATAAGCGTGAACAGGCAATAGAAATTATTAGGTATGGACTGAAAGAACAGTTGATACGCACTATCCTTAACTTGTGAGTAGGGACGGATTGCCTGCTCTATCAACGATAGCTGAGTAGCGATCCAAGTAGAAATAAACGCGATACAAGCTACCGAACTAGAAGTGGAGTCCACAATGTAGGCGAGCCGTGCTCTGGGAACACTAAGCTTGTCGGCAAGGGGTTTGGTAATACGCCCGAGGAGTAAGGAATTTGCCAATCCATCGAAAAAGCAGAGTAAGCCCAGCCCTGCTGTGGTAGCCTCTAGACTACGCTGCGGGTCACGCTGGGTTTTTCCTAATAACCTATTCGCTAGCGTCTCAAAGCCACCAGATCTCTCAATAACCAGCGCGAAAGCTCCGAGGATCAAGGTAAAGAGGATCGCTCCGATATGCCATGAGCCAGAAAAGGCTGGGAAGAAATGTTTTTCTGTTAGTGTAGTGACCGCTTGGAAAAAATTACCGCCTGTTAGGAAAATCACCCCCGTGAAGGCACCAAAGAATAGCCCCACAATAGCTTGGTGAGTGAGTAAAGTCATTAGCAGAGCGATCAACGCTGGCCAGAGCGCCCGCAGAACGGCGGATTCAGCTGTCGATGTATAACCGGCAAGTAAACAGGTCAGAAAAAGAATACCAAACAGCAACAGATAGATAAATGAGGATTTAGATTTTTGCACAGCTAGTTGTTGTTAGATAGTTTCTAAAAAATTTACTTTAACGATTTTATATAGGTGATGACATCTTTCAGTTCTTGGGCTTTCATCACTCCTAGGAAGCTTGGCATAGAGGCTTCATATCCCTCAGTGATGATCTTCTCTGGCTTAAGAATGGACTCACGGATAAAAGCATCATCATGACGCTTCGAAATGCCATTGAGCGGCGGACCATTGAGTTTTAGATTCACCACAGAATGACAAGTAGCACAGGCGTATTTTTTAAAATATAATTTGCCTTTAGTAGCATCGCCTTTGACAAGTTGTTGTTGTTTTTGTGGTTTTGAAATAACCTTGAGCTCTGCAGGACTGGGCTTCTTTAGGTGACCCGGATTAGTGGTAATCTCTAGCGGAAATGTAAGGTTCTTATATTTCACAGAAAGGATCAGTCGTAGCATCGAGCTCCGAAATAGATCAGTGGTAATGAAGGTTATTTGTTTGCGGTCATCTGAGAGACTAGCCGCATAATCGATACCGTGTTCGCCAGGGCTCCCGTCCCAGCGAAAATGACCTGATCCATATTTAGCAGTCCGCTTAATGTTCCACGCTTTGATTTCTGAAGCTGATAGCATCAAGTTTATTTCGGGGGCAATCGGTTTAGGAAAGGTCAGCGTAATTTTATTTTTCTCTACCTGGATAGTTTTAGGGTTTGGTATCGGGGAGACTTGCTCAAGCTCACACAAGCCCATCGTCTGAGAAGTATCAGGTTTGTAACCAGAAATACCAAGACCGACACCATAGAGCTTACCATTTTCAGGGTGCGTGGCGGCATTCAGTACCGGGTAATCTAGCTGTATCGGCAGTCTAACAGAAAAGGGCGACTCTTGGCTCATTCCCTGAAGAGCAAACAACCGACCATTCCAGGATAAGTTAGTGAACTGATCCGAAAAATCAGCAAATTTCCGTTTAGATAAAATGGTGAAAGCTGCAGCAGAACGGTTTGATGCATACGGAAACCATAAGGCAGGGGGCTTATGCGCTAACTTACGGTGATTTGTAGGATCAAATCCGAAGGCTGGAATCGTATTATCTAGCTTATAAATCGGTGTGCTAGGCGTGAAGCGACCTTGTTGATCAGACGCGTAAATTTGCCCCTTCTGATCTCTTCCAATGAATGGGATACGCAGTCCGTCAGCCAGAACCACCGCGTCTCCTCCATCTGCTGGTAAACGTATAATAGCTCCTCTGTGGAGCGAGTTTTCATCTTTATTAGTCACAGGGATCTTACGGATACCACCCTTACAAACAACGAAATCGCCACTTGGCTCCACGATCAATGACGTGGAGAAGTCACGAGTGTGGAGAGTCTGAATAAATGCATCTGAGGCACACTTATAGAAATCAAACGTCCCGTTGTTATCTGTATCCACTAATTCTGTGACCTGATCTCGACCTAGAATATAAATTTGATCTTTGCTTGTAATACTCAGACTCATCGGCTCATAAAGTCCACTCGCGACCCGTGACCACCTAGCAGTTTCTTTCTCTATGCCCTCCACTCTCCAGACATCACCATCCAGGGTTGTAATGAGTGCATTCCCATTGGATAGGAAGCCGATATCAGTCAAACGGATGGGTCTTCTCGACGGATTATCATGCGGGACAGTGAGATTACGCACTTTGATCGGGGAAGTTTTCTGTGCATGAAGAGAAGTGATTTCCATGCTTCTTATAAGCGGATCTGTTAGAGTAGCGGCTTGATTTTTGACTTGGCTGGAGGTAAGTTTTTTAGAGAGTATGATGCGGACAATACGCTTTTCATGATGAGGTCTCAGCTCTAACAGGTCACCCATTTTCTTATCCTGAATAAGCTTAGAATCAGGTACATCACTCACAGTGAGCACAGAAAATGGAGCCGCTTTATTGCCCATAGAAATGAGAATCGTTTCACTACTTGGCCCTATCTCGATGACCCGCACTATCGTACCTGAGTCAACTGCTGTAATAAATTCTTGGATCTTCGTTTTACTGATCTGATAGTGGAGAACGGGATTTTTCTCCTTGATAGAAATTCCAATCCAACGCGCTAGTTTTCTTGGCATTCTACCTAGCTTATCTCCTGATGAATTTGATACCCCTTCCCGAGGATCTCCGAAAAGCGAGTCCCCCACTCCCACGCCGGCTGATTCTGGGGAACTAGAAATGATTGACCCCACCAGCTGCGGCGGACGGTTTGACTTTGTATTACGATCTGGATAGGAAGTTCCCGCCATCGAATCTAAAGTGATCGGTAATCTCCCATCAGTTGCTTTCCAAACAGCTGAGTAACGCAAGAGGTCTGGATCAAAACATGCATAGAGATCATGACCTAATCTCAGAACCACTCCACGCCGAGTTCTATTCGGTTGATTGTTCTGCTCAAATACCAGTGCTGTTCTCAGAAATGGTTGTGAATTTTCCCAGAATGGTACGGCTGCGACTTGGTGCTCAGCTTGTATTTTCGCTGAGCTACTATCGAGCGAGAACCAATCTAGGCGAGAGCTATTCTTTGATTTATTGGGGCGAATAGGATTCACAAATGCTAGTGCTGAAACCTCCGCTAAAGAAGGCTTACTAACCAGCTCTCCAAAGCTTAATGACTTAATCTCAAGCTTCACCCAACTCGCCTGATGAAGTGCGATAATATCCACTTTCCAAGTGTCACTGCTACCAATTCCATTTTTATTTACAATCCATCCCTGCTGAGTTCTGAGCGCAAGATGCATCCGAGAGGAGGCAGAATTCCTAGTATTCAGCTTCACGCTACTATCAGCCGCGCTCAAATCAAGTGAGTGGGCGAATTGGAATGCGAGTGCAGTTTTACCACTAGTCAGTCCATTCCAAACATAGTGAGGGTCGTTTGGTTTCTCGGGGTGGAATGATAACTTATAATTCTCAGCTCCCTCACCATGACGCGTCAGGGATAGGAATGGCGACATGGTTAGATCCACAGTAGAGACCGGAACATGCGGTTTCACTTCTCGGAAGTCTTCACGAAAGACCAGCGACTTGCCCTGCGAGGGCAGCAGCGAAAGAAGAGTGAGAGCAATGAATGATCGGAGCATGCCTAAACACTACAGTCTAAAGAAGAAATATCTATCATTTTCAGAACTTAGATCACGGGCTTTCTTTTACTCCATCCGTTCTCGGCGGGACCCCTGCCAGAGAGATGAACATGGTTACACATGACACAATCACTCAGCTACTCTTCGCTCCTTAACTCCCTTTTGGCGCCTTGCTATTGTAATGAGGCATCAGCTGCACCAGGTGGCCTTGCACGATTGAGCCCACCGTTTCGGCCGGAAGTGTGTCTTTGTGTAGTTCAAAAATTGCGACGAGCAGCGCAAGCTCGATGTCCCCTTTTTTAGCACTGCTCGCTTTCATCTCCACCAGAAGTTCGAGGGCCTTCTTTTCGGCTTTTTTATAGTCTTTAAAATTTTCTTCAGTAGGCGTAGGCATCTGGCAAAATCTTTACCCAATTAGCACTATTGTCAAACGCCTAATTCCACCGATTTTTTGGTCTGTCAGGCCTACCTCACTTCGAATATTGAGTCTTCATCAGTATTAGGCCTTTTACGCTTATAATGTGCTACCATCTGCTTAAATCCGATAAATGATATCACCTAGTATCTGCGCCTCTTTCATCTGATGCGTGATGAGGAGTGTGCTGATTTTTTCTCGCTGAATGGTAGATTTCACCACCTCCATGACTTCAGTGAGAGTCTCGTCATCGAGGCCTGTGAAGCTCTCATCGAGACAGAGTAGAGATGGTTTCGCTGCTATCGCTCTGCCTATCGCGACCCGCTTCGCTTCTCCACCTGAAAGCCCACGAGGAAGACGATTTAAAAGGCTAGTAATACCGAGCTCAGCAGCCACCTCCTCAATCCGAGAGTTAATCTCTGGCTTTTTCCATTTTCTCAAACGCGGTCCATACGCTAGATGTTCGCACACCGTCATGGTCGGGAAAAGCACATTATCTTGTGGCACTAGTCCGACCATTCTATCCCGCGGAGCTGCGTAGGTGCGCTCTTCTCCATCTATATTGATACACCCGCTGATCACATCACGAAGCCCACAGATAGCCTCCATGACCGTTGTTTTCCCAGAGCCACTCTTCCCCATCAGGGCTAGGCATTCCCCTTTCTCAATTTCGAAGCTGATACTCGAAAGCGTGAACGAACCCGCTCTCACAGAAATATTATCGATGCAAATCATACCCAGCTCCTTTCTCTGTAAAGACTCGGACAGTGAGAATCGTGATCATCGCCAGCGCGATCATGAGCAGTGAAATAATCACTGCTCCGTTGATATTCCCTGTGCTGATTTCTAAATATACCGATGTTGAAAGCACTTCAGTCCTCCCTTTAGTGGCACCTGCAAAGACTAAGATAGGTCCAAATTCTCCTAACGCTCTAGCCCAAGCAAGCGTTCCAGCCGCAGCTATGCCACGATACGACTGCGGCAGCACCACATCGAAAAATGCCCGTCCGCGCGAAGCGCCGACCGTCATCGCCACCTGCTCGCTTCTCGAGTCTATCTGATCAAAGGTCGCCTTCACCATCCGGATCGCAAAGGCAGCTGCCACGGTAAATTGCGCCACGATTACCGCCAGCTTAGTATTCGTAATACGCATCCCGATATGGCTCAGATATCCGTCTATTGAATCCACTCCCCAACCCAGAATTTTAGGAGGGAAGTTATTAAATAGTATCAACAGGCTCAACCCGATGACTAGCGGAGGCAGGACGACGGGGATGTCTAATATCGCATCAATCACTGAGCGACCAAAGAACCTATACCGAGAGAGTAGATACCCAATTGGCACCGCGATCAGGACGGCAAGAATAGCGCTCACTGTGCAACTAAGAAAGGTGAGCTTCACCGAGTCCCATAGGTTTTCCCAATCTAACATTTCCGCCACTCCGCTAGGACTATCCCCATAGGCAGCAAGCACATACCAAACGTCTGCAACGATCAGCAAAACGATCAGTGCTAGATAAAAAAACAGCGATATTCCAAGCCAGGCACCGAACCAACCACTGATGCCAAAGTTGCTGCTATTATTTTTGCTATTGCGGATAGAGTCTCTCATTCACTGGGCTTCGTTGGTCGCCATTTATTCCATTTGCCTGATCTTTATGCCAGCAGAAACCATATTTCATACCTGATTATTCTTCCCATTGATCACCCGCTTGAACATCGAAGCCGTGCTTTCTAAAGACTTTAGCCCCCTTGTCACTCGCTACCAGAAAACGCGCAAATTTTAATGCTTCTGCTTTATTTTCACTGCTTATTAAAACACTAATCGTCGCTTGTATTTGATTAGGCGACTGATCAAAATCGGGCACTCTCACAAACTCACTCTGCTTGAACTGTGGTATCAGAGCGTCCCAGACGATCCCTGCATCAGAGGCACCCAAATCTACTTGAAGCGCTACCTCATTCACCGTGGCCACTTTAGAAATAATCCCATTCTCTACCGCCTCTAACAAACCAGCATTTTCTAATGCCGTATGAGTAAATTTCCCCACTCCTGCTGTGCGCTCCGCAATCACCACCCTCACATCATCACGCGTAAGATCTTGAAGCGTCTTAATGTTTTGAGGATTCCCTTTTGCGATGATAATCCCAGCGCTTAGATTACTTACCGGAATAGATTCTGCTATCATCCCTTGTTCTCTAGCCTTATCAACATAGCTCGCATCCGCAGGTAAATACAAATCACCTCCAGCCACCTCTAGCTTGGCAAGCAGCTGACCTGAGCCACCAAAATTCAACATTATTTTCACCCCACACTCATCCTCATACTGCCGCGCTATTTCTTCCACAGGCTTTTGCAAGCCCGCTGCAACATGCAGTTCCAACTCTCTGACACTGTCATCACCAAAATTCTCATCATTGAGCATCAGGAATAAACACAATCCTAATACGCCTAGTAGCCCCAATAATATTCCTAATTTCTTCATACCTGGCGAGAGTCCTGCCTCACTACTAAGAGCTCTTTAGAAGATCTAACATCGCTTGACCCATCGAATCTCCGATCAACCAGTAGGATTCGCCATTCGCCATCCAATGCGTCTCAGTACCGCGGCCACCGAACTCCGCGCGAGGTCGCCAGAAATCACGAGTTTCTGCGGTGCTGACAGTTCCCTTGAACCCAGGGAGCTTGGCAACATTGAGCTGAGCGTCTTGCACCGTCTTTAGAGATTTGATAAACTTCTGCCTATCCTCCTCACCGTTACCCCATTTTTCGAGGTTTTCATCTGGCTTCCAACCCCAGTTACCTGTGACGCCGATGACTACTTTTAAATCAGGAGCTTTGAATTCCTTACGGATGTCTTTGATGAGATTGACCATGTTCGTCTCATACTCATCTGCCACCTTGGGGCTCGCATCACTAAGGCCTTGATTCCAGAAAAATCCCTCAAGCTTGATCTCCGGATTTTCTCCAACTCCTTCAACCATTTCCGGAATCTTCTGCAGTGCCTCGCGCAGCGCTTTCACTACCAATGGGTATTTATCGCCCAGCTTTCCTCCAGAGCTTGGTGGCCGGAAATTTCCCGCCAGACTATTTCCACCGAAAGCTACCTTCACCAGCACCACGGGATCCTCATAATGATCGCCAAGCATATGACCGATGGCGAACTCTGGTCCAAATCCGCGATTTCCTCTACTTCCATAATGAGCTGAGAGCCCACCGTGCTTATTGTATGCATTATAACCTTCTTCGCCCTCTCTCAAGTGAGGCCAGTCGCCCATCGTGATGAAAACATCATCGCGTATTGTCCATCCGCTTTTCGTTTTTTTAGAACCATTGATCAGAAAGCTCAGTTTCTTTTCGTTCGCAGGTTGCTTAATGTAATGTAGCAATGTTCCTTTCTGCTCAGCGACTGGTTGATCCACTCGTCCCAGGCTACCTCGTCCGGTCATGTTAGATTGCCCAGAAAGAAGAAAGACCCTGACAGTCTTCTTTTCTGCGAATGAAATCAGCGTTCCAGAGAAAATGACTGAAACAACTATGGCTGGGATGAAGAAAAATTTCTTTGTTTGGATCATGCAGATTATCTAATGAAGGAGAGGAAGGGAGTCAAACACCAAAGAATATGCATGATTGGATTCAGAGCAGCTTTATTTACTTTTTTCTTTCGCGCTCAATTCTATTTGTCCAAGCGGGTAGATAGTGCCATCGGGATCTTTATACTGAACAGAATATTCGCCAGCTGGATAGGCAGAAAGATCCAATTGCTTGGGGTTATCCTTCGTTTTAGCCGCTACTAACCCTGTCACTACTCGAATCTGAATAGCATTACCCGCTCGCTTGTGCTTGATTCGATGAACCTTCAATGCAGAATTAATCATTGTCGGTTTAACTGTCACTTTTATCCCTCCACCAGCATAACACTCGACATAGAGAACATTTTCTTTCTCCGAGACCTTGATGCCGCCAACCGATTGGATAAACTTCCAGTTTTCAGTCCTCTGTGAGAGCAAGCCAATGATTCCTGAGTAGGCGAGCATTGCTGTAGCTAGTAATATTAATGTGATTTTGTATTTCATGGTAGTGAAGTGTAATACGGTTTTTGCGCTCAACTGTAAATTACTTGTAAAGTTTACTATAGCTAGAAATTATTATGCCTCCTCTAATATCTCGCAACAGTTGGATCTATTTTCTCCGACCAGACATCAATCCCACCCTGCATACTCAGCGTCTTAGTGAAGCCTTGCTGGTGTAAATACTGCGTGGCATGAAGGGATCTGACTCCGTGATGACAGTAGATGATAGCATCTTGCTCCACATGTTGAAATAAAGCCTCTGCTCTACCGGAGAAGTCCGAAAGCGGGATAAAGATAGCTCCTTCGATCCGGCAAAAGTCATACTCATGCTGCTCACGACAATCGATCAAGATAGGCGGATTCTCACCACCTAACAACTCCTTAGTCTGCTGACAGGAAGCTTCTAACGGATTCTCGAACATCATCATTATTCCACGATGACAGGAGTGCCCAGTGATGCGTTCTGGTAGAAATGCTTGGCCATATGATCAGGTAGTCTCACACAGCCGTGAGAGGCGGCGTAACCTGGAAGATGCCCCGTGTGCATTCCAATAGCATTATTAAATCTCAGGAAATTTAGCATCGGTGCACGGACGAAAGTCTGTCCAGCTTTAGGGATATCTCGGCCCGTCTTCGCATCATCATTGATAGTAGCTCCAGTGGCATCATCCCTAATGATTCCATAAAGTGATGAGCGGTGATCGATGCTTTTTTGCGTGACCTTATATCTCCCTCTGGGCGTTAGTCTCCCCTCCTTACCAGTGGAGATAGAGGTCTGCCCTACAAGCTGATCACCTTTATAAAAGTAGGCTTTTTGATCACCTAGATTAATCTTGATGAGTGGTTCACCATCGAGTCCATCACCATCCCAGTAGCCCTTTTCCTCAGGACTTGGCAGAGCTGGCGCAGTAATCTCACCTAATTGTCCCGGTTGAGTTCTATAGTCTGCTAAGTAGGCTGCTGGACTACTCAAAGGGGCGGATACACAGCTAGAAAATAGCACCGCAATAAAGGGGAATGATAAGTTAAAGGATAGAGTAAGGAACGATTTCATAAATGACAGTGTTCGTCGCTACGTAATGATTGCGAGAGCGTGAATTGACTGGAAATTTAACCGTGGAGCCTTCAGAGTCAAGTATTTCTCTAACGCTATCTATTTTAACCATCACCAAGAACACACTTCCCATTAATATTGATCAATAAAGCAAACTAAGGCTTGATCTTTAGTAAAAGATCAGGCGTTTTGTATCTATGCCAAATTACGATTATCGATGCGAGAAATGCGAACAGGTTTTTGAGGTCTTTCAAAAGATGTCTGATAACAAGCTGACCACTTGCATCAAAGACGGATGCAGCGGCGTGGTGAAGCGACTTTTAGGCGCCGGAGCAGGAGTGATCTTTAAAGGCTCCGGATTTTACGAGACAGATAATAGAAGCAAGTCATATAATGACGGTGCCTCCAAAGAGAAGCCTGCACCAAAGGAGAAACCGGCGAAGAAGAAGGTATCTGAGTGAGAAAGTTGCGAGTGGGTTCAGATTTTTTCTCTGCGGTGCTTTTCTCTGAGCTAATTCGTGATGATATTGAGAACTTCTCTGATCGCCATGGCGCTCTATTTCATGAGTAATGGCACGTTTGTGCAGGAGGTTTGTATCCAAGAGGCGCTAAAATAATACTGATAGACATTGCCTGAATAAGCGTAATATTTATACTAGGTCTTCCATCAATATGCTTATGCCTGAATTTCCCTCACTTGTTTTTTCTTCATTACTCATCGCTTCAACGACACTTGCGAGTGTTGCTGAGGACAAAATCGTGTTTAATCGGGACATACGTCCTATTCTATCACAGCATTGCTTTGCCTGTCATGGCCCTGATGCTCATGAGCGCAAAGGTGAATTGAGGCTCGATTCATTAGAGGGAGCGATGCAGGGTGGTGAATCTAAAAAAGCCTCTATCATCCCAGGGAAGCCAGAGGAATCCGAGCTCTATAAAAGGCTGATTACCGATGTTGCTGATGAGATCATGCCACCAAAAGAGTTCCATAAAGATCTCAATGAGAAGCAAAGAAAAATACTACACCAATGGATACTCGAAGGGGCAGAGTATCAGGATCACTGGGCCTACATCACGCCGAAGAAACCGGCACTGCCAAGTGCTGGGGTGAAGGGATATGCCAACCCGATTGATCAATGGATCGTGGCACGCTTAAAGAAGAATAACCTAAAATTGTCTAAAAAGGCTGCGCCTCATGTGCTTCAACGTAGGCTTTCATTCGACCTCGTTGGACTACCTCCAGAAATAACTGATCCATCTAGGGTAAGTTACAATGACCTACCGGCAGAGATCGATCGGCTGTTAGCATCCGCGCACTTCGGTGAGCGGATGGCGCTCCCATGGCTCGATGCTTCCCGTTACGCAGATACCAACGGCTACTCCATCGATGGTGGACGCCACATGTGGCTCTGGCGAGACTGGGTGATCCACGCCTTTAATACCAACAAGCCGTACGATGAATTTCTAAGAGAGCAGCTTGCCGGCGATCTAATGCCAAATGCAACGGAAGCGCAGCTTGTGGCGACCGGCTTCCAGCGAAATAATGCAAACACTCACGAAGGAGGAACCATCCCTAAGGAAAATTTAACCAACTACGTGGCTGACCGAGTGAAGACCGTTGGAGAATCCGTCTTGGGTATGACCACTGCCTGCAGCCAATGTCACGACCATAAATACGATCCTTTATCACAGCAGGAATATTATGGGCTGTTTGCTTTTTTCAATGCCGCGTCTGATAAATCTCATGATGGTAATGTGGGGGTCAATTCACGTCCATCCATCAATGCCCTGACATCACTTTCCACCCCAGAAGAGATTGCGGAAGTGACGAGTGAGGTAGTTCTGGCTGAAAAAGAGTTTCAAAATGTCGATCCGTCCGAGGTAGAAGAGTGGCAACTATCCATCAAAGCAGATGAGATCCAGCGCGGGAAGGAATTCAAACTCATCGACCTGAAGCATCTGACAGCAACCATGCCCAATGGCTCGATAAGCGATCTACAGATAGACCCAAAGGGTGAAGCTCTAACGATAAAGCGCGGCTACACGACTGGTATCAATGTCTGCTGTGAGATTCCAAAAGACACTGGCGCAGTCACCGGAATGCGGGTGACATTCTACCCAGAAAATAAAGGGAAAATTGGTTTTGGTAAAGATGGCTCCATGGTTTTAAATACCATTTCGCCCTGTTTTTCCAGTCTCCCATCGAAAAATATTGATCATAATTCTCTCATCAACTCAGCCAGACTTACCACATCAAGCCATCGTCCCGGGTTTGAAACACATTATCTAACAGACACCCGCGTGATCAACGGATGGTCACCAGTTGATAGCACGAAAGAACAGCATCTAACCTTTACCTTCCCTCAAGCAATAGACACATCAACCCTGAATCATCTAACCACCGAGTTAGTATTCAATGATGGCCGAAAACAGTCAGCCTCACATTTTAAAATTCAGCTCTTCTCCGGCAATGATCCAGACAGCCAGCACTCAGCAGAGCTTCTCAAAATCGTAAAAACTCCATCCAGCAAAAGATCTCCTGAACAAGCACAACAGCTAAAGGAGCTCTTCAAAAAACATTCCCCGCATAAGTCCAGACAGCGTATTCGATTAGCAAATTTAAATGACCGACTCGGCGTCCTTACCAAAAAGCACCCTACCATGATCATGGACACTGCCAAAAAGCCACGGGTCACACATTTCCTAGAGCGCGGTGACTACGCAGCACCCAGACATGAAGTGAAGCCAGGAACTCCCGCATTTCTACCACCACTTAAGCCTGCTAAAGAATTGGCGAATAGGCTAGATCTAGCCCGTTGGCTAACCCGCCCAGACCACCCACTGACAGCACGGGTAGCAGTGAATAACATCTGGGCCATCTTCTTTGGCCAAGGTCTCGTCTCCAGCAGAGCGGACTTCGGATCACAGGGATCATACCCCACCCATCCAGAACTACTAGATTGGCTCGCGGTGCATTTCCAGGAAAGTGGCTGGGATGTCAAAGCGCTGGTGAAACTGATCGTCAGCTCTGAGACCTATCAACAACAGTCTAGTCCTACTGTAGAACAACTACTATCCGACCCTCAAAACAAACTACTCGCCCGTGGCCCGCGCTTCCGCCTATCAGCCGAGCACATCCGGGATCAGGCGCTAGCGCATTCTGGATTATTAGTGCCTCGTATCGGCGGCCCCTCAGTGAAGACCTATCACCCAGGTGATCTATGGCGACAAGTCTCACACTACGGTTCCTCCAGAGCCACCGCACAATCCTATCACCGAGACAATGGAGAAAAGCTCTACCGTCGCTCGATGTACACCTACTGGAAACGCACGCTCCCACCACCAGACTTGGCCGTATTCGATGCTCCAAACCGTGAGGTCTGCCTCGTGGGACGAGGCACCACCAACACCCCGTTACAAGCCTTCATCCTACTCAATAGCCCGCAGTATATTGAAGCTTCACGTGTATTGGCCGCTAAGATATTAAAGGCCGATCATGCCACAGACTTAGCACGTATCCACGCGGCCTTCACTCAGGTCACCGGACGCACAGCACTAGAGCACGAACTAGATCTGTTAGATGAGGCTCTGCAGAAAGAACTCGCCCGTTATAAGGATGATACTGAGGCCGCGGAGAAATTATTACTCATCGGAGACTCTCCATCCTCTGGCTTACCCGCATCGCGCCACGCAGCATGGACTAATCTCTGCCAACTGCTATTCAATCTCTCAGAAACAGTCACACGTTACTAATTTACCCATGTCAACATTACCTAACTCACCTGACTTATCCACGCTATTTAACCGCCGCGCCTTCCTCAGCACAGTAGGAAATTCTTTTGGTGCCGTAGCGGCCAATGCCCTCATAGGTAGCAACACCCTATCCGCATCCAACCCTACTCTAAGCGCACCATTTCATGCACCAAAAGCAAAGCGAGTCATCTATCTTTTTCAGTCTGGAGGACCATCGCACGTTGACTTATTTGACGGCAAGCCATCCCTAACAAAACTACAAGGTAAAGCACTGCCCGATGAAGTGCGCGGCGGCCAGCGAGTCACTGGCATGACAGCCAACCAAAAAGCCTTCAACGTCATGCAACCGCTAGTAGGCGGGAAGCAAGTCGGTGACGCGGGAGCATGGATCTCTGACCTCCTTCCCTACACGCAGAAAGTAGCGGATAAGATCTGCCTCATCCGCTCCATGAAGACGGATGCTATCAACCATGACCCAGCATGCACCCTCATCAACACCGGATCCATGCAGCTTGGAAATGCCTCACTCGGCTCCTGGCTCTCCTATGGATTAGGCAGTGAAAACGAGAACTTACCAGCCTACATGGTGCTACTTTCTCAAGGAACAGGTAAGAACCCGGGACAACCCATCTTTTCCAGACTCTGGGGCAGTGGCTATCTGCCCTCTGAGCATCAGGGCGTACTCCTCCGCTCCGGTGCAGACCCCGTGCTCTATCTCGATAACCCCCCAGGGATTGATCCTAAACAACGCCGCAGTCAGCTAGACACCCTAGCGGCAATGAACCATTCATTCCAAAAACAACACATTGATCCAGAAACTCTCGCCCGCATCGAAGCCTACGAAATGGCATACAAGATGCAAACTTCCGTGCCAGAGCTCACAGACCTCAAGGACGAACCAGACTCTACCTACGAGCTCTACGGAGAAGAAGCAAGACGTCCAGGATCCTACGCAGCGAACTGCCTACTAGCGCGCCGCCTCGTAGAGCGTGGCACCCGCTTCGTACAGCTCTTCCACCGTGGTTGGGATCAGCATGTAGGACTCGGCTCTCAGCTACGCAGCCAGTGTCTCGATACAGACCAAGCCTCAGCAGCACTCATCACGGATCTGGATCGCCGCGGCCTGTTAGAAGACACACTCGTGATCTGGGGTGGCGAATTTGGTCGCACCGTTTACATGCAGGGTAGTGGAACCAGCGCAGGTCGAGATCACCACGGCAGAGCCTTCTCAGTCTGGATGGCAGGCGGCGGCATCAAGCCCGGCGTCTATGGCTCCACAGATGATTACTGCTGGAGCGTCGAAAACCCCGCCGAGACTGTCCACATCCGCGACTTCAACGCCACCATCCTCCACCTCCTAGGCATCGACTACAAACAATTCTCATTCCCCTATCAAGGCCTAGACCAAAGAATCACCGGAGTAAAACCCGCCCGCATCATCAAAGAAATCATCGCCTAGGTTTGATGCACATATACCGTATTAACTAAACCAGCGGGAGCGGGAAGCGAAAGCTCGAAGCTGCAAGCGTAAAACTAAATAACTAGGAGCATCTCTATCTTCATCGGCCTACCTTAGTCCTAGCGGGACGACGTCTTCAAAGCCCAGTGTCTCAACACAGGGTAACAATCACCAACAAAAGAACTGTGCTGAAGGCACAAGGGAGAATCCATTTCATTAACGCCAAGGCCATGGATCTATTACCTCATAAATTATGATTGGCGATGTGGTTTTTATAGAGTAAGTTACATTCATGAGCATCGCAGAAATCAAACAATTACCCATGCGCGAGAAATTCCAGATCATGGAAACTCTCTGGGAAGAAATGCGTACTATTGCTGACAATGCCAATGCCCCTGAAGACCATCGCCGTATTCTTGATGCTCGTCGTGAAGGAGTCGGATCAGGTAAAGAAAAACTCCTGAAATGGGACGAAGTCAAAGACAGTATAGGTAAAAGATAAAGGCATAAACTAAGTTTAATTTATCCATAGAATGATCAATATCGAACTATCGATTAGAGCTAAAGATGATCTTGATGATGGATACTTGTTTTATGAATCACAAGAGTTTGGACTAGGTGACTACTTCAGCTCAAATTTAAAGTCAGACATAGAAGGTCTCAAAATATCCGCCGGTATCCACCGTGTCGTTTTTAAAGATTATCATAGACTTCTGAGTAAAGTATTTCCGTATGCTATTTATTACACCTTGAAAGACAATCATGTCATTATCTGGGCAGTCATAGATTGCCGTCGAAATCCTGAGTGGATTCGCGGGTATCTTACTTAACCACGATTGCATACGAATACCTGTGCTTTGTGCTTCGCATTCCGAGTATTTGCTTCATCGTACACCACATTCGTGAAAATTCGTGCAGATTAGTGGTTAAAAAACAAAACACCAACCTAAGAACCCTGCTGAAGGCACCGCAATAAATCTCCTTGGCAGGATGAGTCAACAATCTACAATCTCTAAAATGGACACACCCACACGCCGCCAGTTCCTCTCATTATCCGGCATCGCAGCAGCCACCGCAGCTAGCGGATTAGTATCCGCACCTTCTTTATTGGCTCAGGATAAACAAAAAGAAAAACCTCTCGCAGACCAACGGAACCCATGGATTTATCACTTCAAAATTGGCGAAATCGATGCCTGGTCCATCAGTGATGGCTTCATGAATATCCGCCAAGGTCTTAGCCTCATGTATCCAGAGTCCGAGCGCAACAACATGGCACAGGCACTCAAAGAACAATCCGAACCGCTCGACCACCTTCCTCTCTACGTAAACATCTTGGTCATCAAAAAAGGAAACGAAATCGCACTCTTCGATGCAGGATTCGGCGCGCCTGAGAAAAACAACAGAGGTTGGTTAGTCTCTGGGCTTGAGCAAATAGGTATCAAGCCGGATGACGTTACCCACACCTTCCTCAGCCACACGCACTCGGATCACATCGCAGGATTCACCACTGACGGCAAACCTACCTTCAAGAATGCCGCCTTCTACATCACCCCAGAAGAATACAAGTACTGGCGCTCGCCCAATCCAGATTTCTCCAAAACCAAACGTGATCCCAAAGCCATCCCCGGCATGATCAAAAACGCACAGAAACACCTAGAAATCCTTACCCCTAACAAACAGTTCTCACCCGTAGGAGCCGAGCTGTTAGGCAGAGCCGTCACCATCGAAAACGGATTCGGTCACACCCCTGGTCATGCTCTCTTCCGCATCCGTTGCCAAGAGACAAACGAAGAGCTCCTCCACACCGTAGATCTCGCTCACAACCACATCCTCATGTTTCAAGACCCCACCTGGAACATTGGCTGGGACAACAACCTCGAAATGGCTGCCCAAACCCGCAAACGCGTCTTCTCCCAAGCCGCCGCCAAGAAAACCCGCACCTTCGGCTTCCATCTCCCATTCCCCGGCCTCGGCCGTATCGCCCCAAAAGGAAAAGGCTACACCTGGATTCCAGAGAGGTTGTTTTGGTAGTGTGAGAGTCAGTTAAGCCTTCTTTCCAACCTCAACTTATAAATCTCATTCGCTTTTAGTCCTGAAGGGACGCAGGCTTCAAAACCCAGTGTTTCAACACTGGGTACGATCACCACCCCAAGAACTGTGCTGAAGGCACAGAGGATAACTATTCATAAGTTTAAGGGTTCTGAGCCTGTAGACATGATCGTCCCAGCCCGGTTTAAGCTAACCTTTACAGCTCAACGCTGGCCAAATATTAGGCTAACTTCCCAGCGGTTTCAGCGATCAAGTGACGGGAACCCACCGCAAAGATAGCTTATTTTTATCGTAGACTATGAGGGGCTGCCTTTTCTAAGATGAGGGCACTGCAGTTCCATCCCAATAGGCTTGATCCTCAAGTGCATAGTGTGCACCGAGATCGACAGAGATGATCATATTTTCTGGCGCCCCGTGGGAAGGATCTGCTCTACTGCTCATACCATCCTCACAGTTATACTGGATTGATCGTTTGATGGAATGATTTGAAAGTGCTATTTTCGCTTCCACGGCGGAGCTTAGAAGTAATAAATGACTTCATTTCACATCGTCCATGCTAGGACGGCTTATGTGGCTCAAAGGTGGTGGATTGGTAGAAGGATTTTGCGTTAGTGGCTTTTACTGCCGCTTCTTGGAGAATGGACTGGAGGCGGATAGTTTTTCCTTTTCCTCTTCCTTTGTGTGGTGATTTTCTGATCGAAGTGCCGTCTTTCTGGATAATGTGAGCGTTTTGGTTATCGTCGAAGGCGGTCTTGAGGATTTCTGTGAGACGTTTCTTGGCTTTTGAGTCCGCGATGGGGATCATGAGTTCTACCCGCTTTTCTAGGTTGCGGGTCATCCAGTCTGCTGAGGAGATAAATACCTCTGGGTTGCCCCCTTTGTGGAAGTAGAAGATGCGGGCGTGCTCCAGGTAGCGGTCGATCACTGAAATAACTTCAATGTTCTTGGAGAGGTTTTTGTCCTTGGGCTTGAGGCAGCAGATACCTCGGATGTTGAGCTGAATTTTGACGCCAGCGGCTGAGGCTAAGTAGAGGGCATCGATGATGTCTTGGTCTTGGAGGGAATTTATTTTGGCCATGATGTGGGCGGGCTCGCCTTGCTTAGCACGCTTTGCCTCACGCTCGATCTTGCTGATGAGTGAGCGCTTCATTTCTGTGGGCGCAGGGGTCAGTTTTTTAAGGCTGGTGAGCTTTGATCTACCGGTGATGGCGTTGAAGAATACTGAGGCGTCTGCTCCGTAGCTGTCTCTTGCAGTTAGATAGGAGGCATCGGTGTAGAGCTTGGCAGTGGACTCGTTGTAATTTCCGGTGCCTAGGTGTAGATAGCGTTTGATATTGCCGTTTTCATTTCTAACGATGAGAAGGATCTTGGCGTGAGTTTTGAGGTTTTTAACTCCGTAAACGATCTGTACGCCGGCGCGCTGAAGCTCGTCCGCGCGTTGGAGATTTCGCGCTTCATCAAAGCGTGCCTTGAGTTCTACGAGGACGGTGACTTGCTTACCATTTTCTGCTGCTCGGATAAGGGCATCGACGATGCGGGAGTTGCTGGCTGTGCGGTAGAGGACTTGTTTGATAGCAAGAGTGTAGGGGTCGGTAGAGGCTTCCTCGATGAGGCGGATCACTGGTTCGAAGCTCTCGAAGGGGTGATAAAGTAGCACGTCATTCTCAGCGATGGTCTCAAACATAGATTGTTCAGAGGAGAAAGCAGGCGATGGCTGGGGCGTCCACTCGGGATCTTGCAAGTCATCGTGACCAGGGAGAAATGCGAGTGGCATGTAGTCGGCCAGATTGATCGCACCGGTAATACGATAGACGTGGTCTTCCTCTGAATCCTCATCGGTATTAGTGAGGGTGCAGATCGTCTGAAGAAGATCCTCTGATATGTTTGTTGGTATTTCTAGTCTGATGGTTTTGCTGAATTTTCGCTGATTGAGTATATCTTCCATTTCTCCGGCGAGATCCATAGCGTCTTCGTCTTGCAGGACGATATCTCCATTCCTAGTAATGCGAAAGTGTGAGCTATCGATGATGGTTTCATCTGGGAATAGCGTCTGTGCATGATGGCTGATGAGTTCTTCCGCAGTGATGATGTGCAGCGCTTTATCATCTGATATGTAGTGGAGGCGATCTACGAGGCTGGGGATGGGAATGAATACGGCACGAGTATTTTTATCGGTATCCTGAAGTCTAATGATGAGTGTGATCTGGTGTGCTGGGAGGATCGGGGTGGTTTCATTTTCATCTTCATCAATATCGAATCCTAGTGGTGTGAGGATGGGGAATATGGTGGTGTTGAATTTTTCTGTTAACGAATTTCGCTGTGCATGGGTCAGATCCGTCAGAGAGGTGAAATAGATCTGGCTTTTGGCTAGCTCAGGGGTGAGTTTTTTTTCTAATAGATCACTAAAATCCTGATACATTGTCTTAGTCCGAGCACGAATGGCATTAAGCTGTTCGGCGGGAGTGAGACCGGTGATATCAGTTTTGTTAGATCCTGCCATGAGCTGAGCGCTAAGGCCGCCAACTCGGACTTGGAAGAATTCATCAAGGTTAGAGGCAGTGATGGCTAGGAATTTAATCCTCTCAAGTAGAGGCAAGTCATCGCGCTGCGCCTCGCTGAGAACGCGCTGGTTGAATTCTATCCATGAGAGTTCACGGTTAATGTAGTTTTTGGACATGATGTTATTTTTCTTCGTGGATGTGGATTTCTAGGCCGAAAATGTTTTGAAACAAGTTGGCTTTAGACTTCATTGCGATGCGCTCGACGGTGGCATCGCTGACGTCTGTAAGATGAATGTTCAGAACCCCACGAGTGATATAGATCTTAATGTTTTCTGCGCGTGCTGAATGGCTGCGGTCTAATGCGTCTGCAATCCTTAGCAGACTGGCTATCTTAGAGACGCGCATCTGCTGGAGAGTATCGAGATCCCGGTAGATAGAGTGAGATGGCTTAGGTGGAGAATTTCTATGGTAGCGGGCAATGATGGCGACGAGCTCGATGTCTGACTGGGAGAGACCGAAGATATCGCTATGCTGAATGATGTATTGTGAGTGCTTGTGATGCGATGCGTCTGAGATGAACCCTCCACACTCGTGAAGCAGAGCAGCGCAGTGAAGCAATAGCCTCGCCTGCGGGTCTAGCCGGTGTAAATCCTGGAGCTCTTCGTAGAGGTGGAGTGCGGTGGCGGTGACTTGCCTAGCGTGTTTTCTGTTCACTCGGCATTTCTTAGCGAGTTCCCATGCGGAAGCGGTGACTTCCTCGGCAAATGATGCGGAGGACTCATGAGAAAGGTGAATATCCTGAAGTAACTCGCGCTCGTATTCGCTGCCTGGGATAGTGACTTTTTCCATTCCAAGTACCTTAGCGATACAGGTATTGATGGCGATGGCGGGTGGCAGGGCTTCTGCTGCGTGATAGTCTATGTTGAAGCGTGAAACGATATCATCATCATCCATGCTGATGATGGAATCACTGATTTTCTGTAGGTTACTCAGTGAGCATTGATACTTTTTAGCCCCCATGATTTGTGGCTGAATCAGCTGGATCTCATAGCCAATGAAGATAATATCCTGTATCTCCTCTTCTTGAAAATCTTCGATCAAAGTATCGAGTTGGCTATTAATATGATCATAGAGAAACTGGTTTGCGTGAGTCTCATCACTGGAGCTGTTTCGTGTTTCCTCCCTCGCACGATAGATCCCAATACGATAGCTTTTATAAGATTCTATTTTTCCTTGTTTAAAATAAAGCGTGCGGGTGTTCCCTGGCCCTGCGTGGACAACCAGCGTATTATGCTGCTTCATGGCGGGCGTGTCCTGAAGGCGGCGCCGCGTTTTCATGTAGATCAGCCGAGTCATTTCCCCGTCATCGAGCACCTCTACTGTGATGCCGCAGGTGATCTGTAGACGGTTAATGAAGATGTCTTTATTAGATGCTTCAGAGAGGATATTAGTGGCAACAATGCGGACGCTGGAGTCCTGCGGATTAATACCTAGTTCGTTAAGGATGGCGTTGTAGCCCGTAAGAATAGAGACGCAGTTCTTTATAGTGGACTTGGTGATCTCTCGCTTGCTGAAGATATCGTGTGCGAGTGAGGTAGATTTCTCCAAATACTCGATCTGCTCACCAGCTTCGTTTGAGATAAGAAAGGAAATAGAACTCGCGCCAATATGGATGGCGGCATTCAGTTTCAGCGGTGTAAGTAGAGAATCCATATATCATTATAGATACGTTTAATTGAGTCAAATGACAACAAAAGAAATGTTACAATTTAGCCTACCTTAGTATGACTAGAATGGGACTCCGATGCACGTAAAATGGCTTGTAAAAAACGCTGGACAGCTACACACTCCGCTGCATGACTGCCATACCTAATATCCTCGCGGAACGCTATGCTTCTGCCGCTATTGCCAATATCTGGTCCGCTGAAGGCCGTATCGTTTTAGAACGTGAATTCTGGATCTCTGTGATGAAGGCTCAGCAGGATTTGGGGCTGGATATTCCTCAGGAAGCGATTGCTGCTTATGAGGCTGTGAAAGATCAGGTGAACCTTCCATCAATCATGGAGCGTGAGCGTGTTACGAGACATGATGTTAAAGCTCGGATCGAGGAATTCTGCGATCTTGCAGGACACCAACACATCCACAAGGGCATGACCTCACGTGACTTAACAGAAAATGTGGAGCAGCTTCAGGTGTATCGTTCATTACTTATTATTAGGGATAAAACCATCGCGACGCTGGCTAAGATCAGTGACCGTGCTGAGCAGTGGCAGGATCTGGTGATCACTGCGCGAACGCACAATGTGGCAGCTCAGCCTACCACGTTTGGCAAGCGATTGGCGATGTTTGGTGAGGAATTACTGGGTTCACTAAGCTCACTCAATCACCATATCGCGACCTACACGGTTCGCGGGCTCAAGGGTGCGGTTGGCACGCAGATGGATCAGATTTCGCTCTTCGATGGTGATCTCGATAAGGTTTCTGCTCTTGAAGAGAAAATTTGTAAGCATTTAGGTATCCCAGAAGTGTACACCAATGTAGGGCAGGTTTATCCTCGTTCGCTGGATTTCCGTACCGTTTCTGTCCTCACAGATCTTGCGGCGGGTCCATCATCGATGAGTCGTACGCTACGTCTGATGGCTGGAAATGAGACTGCTTCTGAGGGGTTTGCCAAAGGTCAAACTGGCTCCAGCGCGATGCCACACAAGATGAATTCCCGCTCCTGTGAGCGCGTGAATGGATTTCAAACCATCCTCAAGGGCTATCTAAATATGGCGATGGGCCTCGCTGGTGATCAGTGGAATGAGGGAGACGTGTCCTGCTCAGTGGTTCGCCGGGTAATGCTGCCAGACGCTTTTTATGCTTGTGATGGAATGTTTGAGACATTTCTCACGATACTCAGCCAAATGGATGCCTATCCAGCCGTAATCGAGGCTGAAAATAACCGCTATTTGCCATTCCTGATGACCACTACAATTATGATGGAAGCGGTAAAAGCTGGTGTAGGCAGAGAGGCGGCGCACAAGGCCATCAAAGAAAACGCAGTAGCTACCGTGAATGACCTGCGGATTGGTGCTGTGCGTGAGAATAATTTGTTAGAGCGTCTGGCCGCTGATGACCGCATCCCACTCAGCCAAGAGCAACTCACCGCACTCATGGAGGAAGGGAAGGAAAATGCTGGCACCGCTCGTATCCAGGTCACCGCCTTCGCCACAAAGATCAATCAGCTCTGTATAGAAAACCCAGACGCGGCAAACTATTCACCAGGATCTATCCTATAGTATCATTCAGAAAATGCCAGACTACTTAGAATCACTCGCTGAACGTCTAGAATCAGCTCTTAGCCCTATATTAGCTGCTGAAATCACCGCAGCTGAAGCTCAGCAGGAGCGAGCAGACGCGATTAAATCATTCATAAATTCCGAGGATGATAAGATCAGGGACTTGCATAATTCTGGTCTAAGTGGTCTCACCATCGCGGGTTTCCGCGCGTCATTGATCGATGTTTTACTCCAGACAGCATTCCGCACAGAGTTAGGAAAACTTACCTCTGAAGAAATCAATGACCCTCCTCATCTATCACTTATCGCAGTGGGAGGGTACGGCAGGGCACAACTCAATCCTGGCTCAGATCTAGACATTCTTTTTCTGTTGCCAAAGTCAGCCAATTCCTACGCCAAGGATAGCGCTACATCCGTACTGATCCAGAATATCCTTTATTTACTCTGGGACACGGGATTCAAAGTAGGATATGCCACACGCTCGGTCATAGAATGTATCAAAGAAGCGAAAGATGAGCAGCAGTCTAAGACTGCGATGATGGACGCACGCCTTCTCGCTGGCGATGAAGATCTATTTATCAAGTTCACAAAGAAATTTGAAAGCGACTGTCTCCAGCGAGATCAGCAAGCCTTTCTCGATCTTCGAATCCAGGACATCAGCTCTAGACACAAGAAATATTCACACACCGTTTTCCTCCAAGAGCCGCATGTGAAAGAAAGCTGCGGTGGGCTTCGAGATTTCCATAATATCCTCTGGGTAGCACGCGCTAAAAGGGGCACATCAGATCTCAAGGCCTTAGTAGATGAGAATATTCTATCCATTCCGGCCTATAAAGAGCTCATCGCTGGATATGACTTTATCCACCGAGTTAGAAATGAACTTCATTACTATAATGACTCTAACACAGACATCCTCACCCTGAGGCTTCAGGGAGTGGTGGCTACTAATTTCGAGTACCCGCAGGAGAGCATCTTGCGCCGCTGTGAGGCCTTCATGAAGGACTACTACACACACACGAGAAATATCTACCGGCATACCTCATCGCTGATGGAGACCTTTCAGTTAGAAGTCGCACAAGAGGAGAAATCTAGCTGGTTAAGGCTCTTCTCACCAAAAGAAGAGCGCGAAGTCTTTGATGGTTTCATTGCCGAAAATGGGCTGATTTATGCAGAGAATAGTAATATTTTCAAAGAGAATGCTCACCGGCTGATGCGCGTCTTTCAGCACTGTCAGATCAAGGGCTTAGGACTGAGCCCGCCAATGCGCAAGCTACTCAAGGAGAATGCTAGTCTGATGGACGAATCCTTCCGTTATTCGAAATCTAACAGAGAAACATTTCGTGCCATGTTAGAGAGAAAGGGTGATGTTGCTAGCACTTTACGGATGATGCACCGGGTAGGCTTACTGGGTGCTTATCTACCAGAATTTGGGGCGCTAGATTGCCTCGTGCAGCATGAGTTTTTCCACCGTTACACAGCAGATGAGCACACATTGCGGTGCATTGATCAGGTAGATATGCTGGTAGATGATCAAACCCGAGAACATGAGATCTATCGGAATATTCTCATGAATATGGGAGATCCTTACGCGCTTTATCTTGCCCTTATCATGCATGATACGGGTAGGGCAGAAAATGTCCGTGAACATACTGACGGTTCCGCATTACTCACCTCGAAAGTCTGTACCCGCATGCGGATCAGTGGCACGCGCAGATCACTGATCACCTTCCTTGTGGATCATCACCTTACTTTTTGGAGGTATGCTACTAACAGAAATTTAGATGATCCTGCGGTCATTGAAGAATTTGCTAATATTATGGGCTCAACTCAGCGCCTTAGTACTCTTTTCTTATTCACTTACGTCGACTCAAATGGGACGAATGAAGAAGCCTGGTCACCATGGAAGGAATCCTTGATGCTTCAGCTTTATCATTCCACGACGCACTTTTTACAAAAAGGACAAGAGAAATACAGGGTGCAGCTCAATGAAGAGAAAGAGAAACTTTTAATATCGACCAAGAAGAAGCTAGACCCTAAATACCATGATCAGCTATTGACGCATTTTAATACCATGCCGATGCGCTACTTCCGTTTCCGTGAATCTGCTAACATCGCCACACATGTAAAATCTGTCAGTAAGTTTTTTGCTGATGATGAAAAAGTAGAGGATGATAAGTCCGCAGATCTCCGCTGGATGTCTCGCCCAGATCGCGCCTACACCGAGCTCATTGTCACGTGCCGTAATAGGACGCTTTTATTAGAAAAAGTTTGCTGTGCCCTAGCCTCAGAAGAGCTCAATATTATCGCCGCAGACGTCTACACCAGAACTGATGAGGTGGCGTGTGATCTTTTCCAAGTTTGTACTATGGATCACCAGCCTGTCACTGATGTTGCTGTCAAGAAACGGGTCGCTAATAAAGTGAAGCAGCTCGTGCGTGAGGATTTCTATGATCCCTCAGTCTATCTTCAGAAAAAGAAAAACTATCTGCGTAAAGACACCACTGAAGGCGGTATCCCGTTCCCAGTGAGAGCATTCACGAACAACCATCTGAGTGCCACCTGCACTGCCATTGAGATTCAGGCACAAGATAGAATAGCTCTACTGCATGATCTCTTTTTAGAAATTGGCAAGTGTGGATTAGCCTCTGTTCATGCACGTATATGCACCGAGAAAGGAGCTGCGATGGACACCATCTATGTGACCTATCCTGGCGGAGGAAAGGTAGAAGACCCGGAGCTGCTGGAGCGTCTAGAGAAATCAATCACAGAGCTACTTAAGTAGAATTTAAAATAATATTATGTCAGGAAAAACAACAGAACAAGTCATCTACGAAGCATACAATCATGAGAAGCTAGAGCTTCTTCATCATCTCATCACGAATGAGCCTGCACTGGGATCTGCGATGATTTATCTATGTAGAAAAGATGAAGTTCACATACTCACTACTGCGCTCGCTGAATCTGGATTACATGTTGACTCTATCCATGGGCAGAAAAAACCAGCCGCTCGCACTGTGGCACTAGAAGAGCACGTGACTGGAAAGTTAGACTACCTAGTAGTGACTGAAGCATGCGCGCGTAACATGGATATCTCTGGAGTGAAAACCATCATTAATGTGGATTTCCCAGAGCTGATTAAAGACTACGAAAACCAGGTGTTATGCCCGTCAATGAAGCGCGTATTCAGCTTCGCAAACCCGAAAGGAAACAAACTCTTGATGAGTCTTGAAGAGCTCATCGAAGTGAAATTACCACGTGCTACAGCAGAAGGATTCACCTACGCCAAGCATGCACTAAAAGTCTCTACCCGAAATAAACAGCGTAAGAGTGGACCCCGCTCGAAGCCATTACAGAATAAGAAGTCGAAGTTGAAAAAGAAAGGGCGTTAGCCAGATTACTTCACACCTAGTCGCTTAAGCGCCTCTATGGCTGGTTCGTACTTTTGTTTGGCTGCTGCTTGGTAGAATTTGATTGCTTCTTCTAGATCAACTTTCGTCTCGCCAGTCCCTTTCTCATAGATCTCAGCGAGATTAAATTGGGAGTCTTTTAAATTTTGTTTTGCAGCTTTTTTGTAGAGCTTGATTGCAATGGCTGTGTCTTTCTCAACAATCTCTCCTTTATTGTAGATATCACCCAGTGCATTGAGAGCATACTTCTCATTCGCTTCAGCTCCTTTGGTGAAGTAATGAATCGCTTTATCATTATCTTTTTTTCCAAGAGTATCGCTATTGTATATATATCCTAGATTATGATATGCTAATTTTTGGTTGTCGGTTGTCGCCCTTCTGTAAAGCTCTATGGCCTTGTCTAAATCGACTTCTACGCCTTTTCCGTCCCTGTACATTTCTGCTAGCCTTCTCAAATTTGAAGTCTCTCCACGAGCAATATGCATCTGTACGTATTTAGCTGCGAGCTTGAAGTCTTGTTTTACATTTCCTTTTCCATCGGAATAAATATTACCAAGCATATTCATACTATATTTTTTCCCTTTTTTTGCTGATCTTGTGTGTAGATCCACGGCCTTACGGTAGTCTTTTTTGATCCCACCAATCCCTTTTCGATGGATTTCAGCCATAAGGCTTATGCCGTCAATATAGTCAAGTTCAGCAGATTTCCTTACCCATTTCACTCCTTCCACAGGGTCTTTTTTTACTCCTGTTCCATAAATTAGCTTATCACCATACCACGCCATACTATATGGATCTCCTAGTTCGGCACCCTTGCCTAGAACCTCAAGAATTAAGGTGTCGCTCTTTTTGCGAGGGTAAACTTTTCTAACATAGTCGGTATAATGGTAAATACTTGGAAGATAGTTCTGGTCAATTGATTTTTTAAACCATTTAAGTCCTGATTTATAATCCACTTTAATTCCATGTCGTCCTTTACAGAGAAAAAGCCCTAAATTATATTGAGCATTTGGTTGACCGTTTGCCGCAGCTTTTGTTAACCAGTAAATCCCTCTCTTGAGGTTTGTCTCACCAGCTTTGCCTTGGATTAAAAGTGTGCCTAGGTTAGTTTGGGATAAAATATTACCGCTGTTAGCCGATAACTTAAAAAGCTCGATCGCTTTTTTTAAATTTTGATCGTTGCTATCAGTCTGATAGTGCCTTCCTAAATTATATTGAGCTTTATTGTTATTTTGCTCGGCGGATAGCGTGTAATATTTTTTTAAGATGCTAATATCTTTCGTGGGTCCGGTGCCGCTATGAAGCCTTGCCCAGATGTATTGCATGTCGGCATTTCCCGCGTCTGCATCAGCTAGTATAAGGTCTTTATCTATCTGCTCGTAGATATTTTTAGGATAAGGTTGGTGCCTAATTGTGAGTTTCTCAGCTTTGATCCGGTTATCTGCAAGTTTCAGAATCTTCTGTGATGAGATAGAGCCTGTATCTGCATCTTGTTTTAAAAGATTGCGATCCACAAAATCATAAAAATCTAGTGAGAATGGTTTACCCAAGATGCAACGAGCTTTAGCTTCTTTCCTGTTTTTTATCAATGCAAGAGCTGTCCCGACCTGATCATTTCCAGCATCTGCATCTCGTTCTAGTAATTCTGTGTTGAGTTGATCTAATGATTTTAAGGAAACATCCTTACCTAGTTGAATGTTCGCGAGAATAGGTTCACGTTGATTTATGAGCTCTAGCTGGAGTTTAGCTTCGGGGTTACCTGCATCGGCATCTTCCTTGAGTAAATTTAAGTCAAAAGCGCCAGGTTTGGTTTCTGGTGTGGGTTTACCTATGACGAGTAATTCGTTGGCTGATTTTCTATGTTGGTAAAGCACCCAAGCTGCAGTGCTGCATTTGGATTACCCGCATCGGCATCACGCTTAAACATCTTAAGGTCGAATGCGTCAGGCATTTTCTCTGGTGTAGGATTACCGAGCACGAGTGTTTCATTGGCTGATTTTCTATGCTGGTAAAGTTCAAGAATCTCCTGAGATATTTGGTTTCCGTCTAGTGCATCTTGCTTGAGCAGGCCGAGATTTACTTTCTGATCAAAATTCTCAGGAAATGGTTCACCGAGCTTGCTCATTTTACTAGCGATGACGCGGTTACTAATCACTGCTTTCTTGGTATCAGCATTCTTTTTCCAGATTGTGCCCAGTGCGGCTATCGATGCAATAGAGACTAATGAAATCAACGCAATGAGCCACGTTCTTTTAGGCGATTGATAGCGAGGTGAGTCCGTTTCTTGATCCATAATGGACTATGTGTATCAGATTTATAGAAAAGAGACAACTCTACTATCGACACAAAAAAGCTCGATACGCACTAGGTGTATCGAGCTACTAAATTTTAAGAATCTGTCAGACCTACATCTCCAACATCATGCGCGTAGGATTCTCTAAGAGATCCTTGATGCGGATGAGGAATGTGACGGCTTCTTTGCCATCCACGAGGCGGTGATCATAGCTGAGTGCTAGATACATCATCGGGCGGATTTCCACCTTGCCATCGATAGCGACTGGGCGCTGCTGGATGGTGTGCATTCCTAGGATTCCACTCTGGGGTGGGTTAATGATTGGGGTGCTGAGCAGTGAGCCATAGACGCCGCCATTTGAGATAGTGAAGACACCACCCTGGAGGTCAGACATTTCTATCTTACCATCGCGTGCCTTTTCAGCATAGCCGAGGATGTCTTGCTCTATCTGGGCAAATCCTTTTTGATCACAATCTCTAAGCACTGGGACGACGAGACCTTTCTCGGTGCCCACCGCCACGCCAATGTCGTAGTAATGGTTCTGGATCACATCTGTGCCATCGATGCGGCCATTGATAGATGGCACATCCTTTAGGGCCTGAGTGACTGCCTTTACAAACAGTGACATGAAGCCGAGTTTGCAACCGTGCTTCTTAATAAAGTCTTCTTGCACTTCCTTGCGCAATTTCATGATAGCAGACATATCTACCTCATTAAACGTGGTCAGTATAGCCGCCGTCTGCTGAGCATTCACGAGGTGTGAAGCGATCTTGCGGCGAAGCATGGACATTTTCTTGCGCGTGGTGCGGCCTTCTGTGTCTGAGCCAGAAACTGGCTGAGCTTTTTTAGGGGCAGGAGTTGCGACAGGAGCCGGTGCTGCAGGTTTAGGAGTCTCTACTTTTGCTACTGGAGTAGGCGCAGATTTCTCAGGCTCAGGTGTTGGTTCAGGCTCTGGCTCAGCTTCCACTTTAGCTTCAGGTTCAGGTTCAGGTTCTGCGGCGGCTTCACCACCTTCTGAGATCTTCGCCACTACGGTGCCAATATCTACCTCTTCGCCCTCAGGCGTAATAATTTCCAAGACACCATCAATCTCTGCCTCTAGTTCTTGAGAGACCTTATCAGTCTCAATAGTGAGCAAAATGTCGCCTTTTGAGACGGTGTCACCATCGGCCTTATGCCACTGTGCTACGTTTGCAGAAGTCACTGACTCTCCTGCGTTGGGTATGATTACTTCGAATGCCATGTGATTGTTAGGTTAGAAATGTTTATTTTGAAATTGGTTGTTGATGAATGGGGAGTTACTTACACGTTAAAGGCGTCTTCGACAAGTTGCATTTGTCCTCTCTTGTGAGAAGCCTTAGCGCCTGTAGCTGGGCTAGATGCTGCACACCTACCTGCGTAGCGAATATGGCTACTGAGTGTGGTCATTAAGCGCGGGGCGATAAATGTCCATGCCCCCATATTCTGGGGCTCTTCTTGACACCAGACAAATTTAGAGACATTTGGGAACTGGCTTACCAGAGCCTTTACCATCGCATCATTGAATGGATACAACTGCTCCACTCTTAGGATAGCGGTGTTAGTGATTTGCTTCTCATTTCTGTGCTGATTCAAATCATAGAAAACCTTACCTGAGCAGAACACGATGCGCTCCACCATACCCGGAGCATCGAAGCTCTTGATATCTGGTAAGATTTCCTGGAAACATGTCCCGTCTAAGAAGTCTTCTTTAGGAGATACTGCCTCTGCTCTGGAGAGCAGGCTCTTAGGAGTCATGATAATATACGGCTTACTAAATGGACGCATCTTCTGGCGTCTCAGTGCGTGGAAGATCTGTGCCGGTGTGGTGAAGTTACCCACCTGCATATTATTCTCTGCACACAGCTGGAGAAATCTCTCAAGCCTTGCACTAGAGTGCTCTGGACCCATTCCTTCATAGCCATGTGGTAGTAACATCACCAAACTACTTGGCGTCTGCCACTTAGACTCGGCTGAAGAAATAAACTGGTCGATGATTACCTGCGCACCATTTGAAAAGTCACCAAATTGGGCTTCCCACATGCATAGCATTTCTGGGCAGCCAAGGGAGTAGCCGTAGTCAAATCCAAGTACTGCGAATTCTGAGAGTAGGCTGTTATAGACACAGAACTTAGCTTGGTCATCAGCTAAATTTTGCAGTGGGATATGGCGCTCACGCGTTTCTCCATCATAAAATACTGCATGTCTGTGGGAGAAGGTTCCTCGTCTCACATCCTGACCAGAAAGTCTCACCGAATGACCTTCTAACAGCAGTCCACCCCAAGCTAGAGATTCAGCGAATCCCCAGTTGAAGCCTTCGCCGCTCTTTAGTGCTTCTTCACGTGGCGGGATGAATCTCTTCGCTAGTGTAGGGTGAAGGTTGAAGCCTTCTGGAATAGTGGTTAGAGTCTTACCTATATGGTCAAATACCTCTTCCTTCAGGCCTGTATTCACCGGAGCATGTGAGTAGGGCGGTTGCGCCTCAGCAGTAGAACCGCTGAAGACCGAGCGGTCTCCCTGCTCCTGCATTTTCAGCATCTTCTGATAGCCCGCTTCGAGCTCATCCCAAATGTCACTATGGATTTTATCTACTTCAGCCTGAGTCATGCTACCGTCTGCGACTAATGCTGCTTTATGTGATTTTCCAAAGGTGTCTCTAGAATTAATATTCTTATAAATGTGTGGCGCCGTGAATGCTGCCTGGTCTGTCTCATTATGTCCTTGGCGGCGATAACAATACATGTCCAGTACGACGTCTTTACCAAATTTTTGCCTGTATTCCAGAGCAAATGTTGCCGCCCATACCAAGTCCTCAGTGGACTCGCCATTCACATGCAAGATGGGCGCTTCGATCATCTTCGCAATATCTGTAGCATACGCAGATGAACGCGCGTCTTCAGGCATTGTCGTAAAGCCGATCTGGTTATTAATAATAATATGGATTGTCCCGCCTGTTTGATATCCAGGCAGTTGCGAAAGGTTTAGTACTTCAGCAACAGAACCCTGACCTGCGAATGCTGCATCGCCGTGGATTAAGATAGGAAGCACTTGCTTGCGGTTGGTCTTCTGGCCGTCATCACCGAGTATTCTCTGTCTTGCCCGCGCCTTGCCTTCAGTCACTGCATTCACCGCCTCTAGGTGAGATGGATTTGCCGCTAGACTCAGCCTCACTTCGCCATCAGGCATCTTGCGCACTTTCTCATAGCCGAGATGGTATTTCACATCACCATCTCCAGCCACGATGTCTGGCACATAGTCGGGAGTAAATTCATACAGTACGGTAGTCAGAGTCTTCTGGAGGAAATTACGCAGCACATTTAATCTACCACGGTGGGACATTCCCATTTCAATCTCCTTCACATCGCTAGATGGACACTGCTCTAAAATTGTATTTAAAAGCACCATCGTGCCCTCACCACCCTCAAGAGAAAAGCGCTTCTCACCGAGGAATCTCTTCCCTAGAAAAGACTCAAATAACTCCGCCTCCAGCACAAACCTCAAATTCTTCGCCTTCTCCTCCTTAGACTGAGCGTGATTATCAAATCTATTTTCAATCTTCGCCCGGATCCAATTGCGCACCTCCGTATTGTGAATATGCATAAACTCAAATCCCGTCTTATTTGAATAACAAAGCTCAAGCGCATCGATCATCTCTTTCAGCGACATCTTCTTCCCACCTTGGAAAAACTGTGTTGATGCCTCGCGTGTTAGATCCGCCTCAGAAAGTCCAAACTGATCCAAAGCAAGCCGTGGGTTTTTCTCCGCAGCCTCCGCCAGTGGATTAATGTACGCCTGAGTGTGACCCAAAGTTCTATAGTTATAAACCAAACTCACGCACTTCCCTCTAAAGCTCAGATTATGCTCTGAGTCAGCACTAGATTCACTAGATACTACAGGAGCGCTGATCGCGCCGGTGCCTACAGCCTCATCTTTTTCCTTATTCGTCTGAGCATTTCCCAGCTCAAACCCATCAAAAAATGCTGCCCAGATAGCATCTACTGAGCGAGGATCGCCGCTCCATTGTTCATACTTCTCATCGAGAAGGTCAGCATTCAGGCGGGCAGAAACAGTGGAATTCATGGGTGTCGTAGTCGGTTGATTAAAATCTTGCTGGAATCGTTTGAGATCCTTAGATTCTTTTTACGCAATCCGCATTTATTGCTTGGTTCGTAAGTCAGATGTATTTACTTAAGAGGCGGAAGGGAAAGAGTCAATGACACAAGCACTTTAATAGTCATATTTTTTCCTCCCCTTCACACACCCAATCACTAAATTCCAGCGCACCTATGATCGACATCCAAAACCTCACAAAAACCTACGGGAGATTTACCGCCGTAAAAGATCTTTCCTTTCAAGTGGGGGCTGGACAAGTAGTAGGATTCCTAGGGCCAAACGGAGCAGGTAAAACCACTACCCTCCGCATGCTCACTGGCTACCTACCTCCCTCATCAGGCACCGCCACGATCGCCGGATATGATATTTTTAAAGACTCAGTAAAAGCCCGTCAGCAGATAGGCTATATGCCAGAAAATGTTCCGCTATACGATGACATGCGCGTCCGCGAGTATCTTAAATTTCGCGCCAACCTCAAAGGACTAAGTGGTAGAGCAGCCCGCAACAACATCACCGAGATCACCGAGACCTGCGGCCTCACCCACATGCGCAAGCGCATGATCAAAACACTCTCAAAAGGTTATCGCCAGCGTGTAGGCCTAGCAGATGCTCTCCTAAATGACCCCCAACTACTCGTCTTAGATGAGCCAACTAACGGCCTCGATCCCAACCAGATCCGCTCCATCCGCAAGCTCATCAAGAAGCTTGGCGAGAACCACACCATTCTCGTCTCCAGCCACATCCTCAGCGAAGTAGAAATGATCGCAGACCACATCGTCATCATCGATGGCGGCCAGATCCGCGCCTCAGACTCTCCGCAAAACCTCATCAGCGGCATGCGCGCGGCAGGCCGTATCTCACTTGAAATTCAAGGAGACCCCACCATCATTACCAGCGCCCTGGAGAGACTAGACTACGTCAAAAAAGCGACCATCGAACAATCAGGTAAGAAGGAAAACAACCATTGGAACCACCTCACTATCCTCTGCGACTCCGGCACAGACACTCGCGAGCGCATCAGCCAGCTAGCCTCCCAATACGGCTGGCCGATCCGTACCCTCCATCGTCGCAAAGGCACCCTAGAAGACGTCTTCGTAGAACTCACCCGTAAGGACTAATACCCTTTGAACAGTGATAGTGGTTTGATAGAAAAACAAAATAGTGAGAGTAGCGAGTCAGGAGGAAGGCGCATAGCGGGCTATGCAACTGTCGACTAACGCCGCTA
>TARA_B110000879_G_scaffold212993_1_pt1 | contig 58193 bp, 63 predicted proteins | sample TARA_B110000879 | Tara Oceans TARA_B110000879 (sample SAMEA4398094) | marine metagenome | biome: Polar Biome; feature: [SRF] surface water layer (ENVO:00010504); material: water (ENVO:00002006), including particulate matter (ENVO:01000060) such as... | depth 5 m
AATGAAAATAAGATCTCACTAATTTTATGTTAGTGATTAGTAATCTGAATTTTATTCTTAATATTGGCAGCGCTTCATAACGACTTTAAGCTGGTTTTCGTTGCTTTAATATTTAGCAATCCACATAGTATTTAATCACACATGCCTCTGCTAATTCTTTAGATTGACTCATTTCTTTTTTACTCATTTTTTCTTCCAGTGCCTGCATGTCTTTTTTCGCTTTCTCAAAGCCTTGAGAGGCTGAAAACTGTAACCACATATGAGCGTACTGATTGCTAGCCTCAACTTCAGTTCCATTAGTATATTGCATGCCTAACTTATATTGAGCTGATGCATGTCCTTGTTCAGCGTCTAATTGTACTTTTGTCTTGCAGCTTAATAGCGTCAACGTTATCAGTGTTATAGCTGCTGAAATTAATATGTTATTTCGCATACAGTTCTCCTTTAGCTGATAAATTAACTTTTTACAGTACAGTAACTAATTCAAATATGCGAATATCTAATATGTAAATAATACTCATTACTGATTAAATCAGAATATGTAATGCGTAGTAACTAATATGACTTGCTAACTTTAATTTACGGGGTACTCGTTACAGCCTATGTTTCGTTGTGAGTAATCCTAATGATTGTACTGTTGAAATCACTCATTGATTATGCCCATGAGTATTCTTTCACTGTTGTTACTCGTGTTTTTACAGTACTGTGTTTTTCCCCTTGGTTTTCTTATTAGGGTTGAAATGCCCAAGGGATCTGGAACTACTTAATTACTTTATGTTTTATACATTAATACTGTCAGTTTGCCTTATAACGGCTCTATTATTTATATTGACGCCTGCATTTACTAACAACAAAGGCTTCTATCAAGGGCACTCTAGAAACGGTGCACCCCCCAGCTTAATGACTTTAGTATTCTCACAGGTGACCACCTGGATTTTTGCAAGGTCTTTAATGAATGCGGCTATTTTAGGCTTTTATTATGGTCTCTGGGGCGTGCTTGCCTATGCTACTTACTACCTTTCTTTCTTAACTGGCGGTCTTATAGTCGATAAGCTTCGGTTTTCTTTAGGCTATGCTGATATTCAATCATTTTTTAACGATTGCTATGGTCGTTATGGCACTATCTGTTATAACTTTCTGATAGTTATAAGATTAATTAGTGAGATCTTTGCAAATTTGATCGTAATTGGTCTGATATTTGGTGTTTATGGTAGTCAAACCTATTTTACTGCTATTGCCTTGTTATCTGTGATTGTGTTGTTTTATTCAATGAAAGGTGGGCTTAGTGCAGCACTTAAGACTGACCTCGTACAAATGTCATTATTCCTGATTATGTTGGCTGTTCTATCCATTAGCATGCTTATTAATCAGCATTTCGATGCAGCTGTTATATTCAATTTCAGCTTTCACTTTTCACAGCCTGGCCCTATTTTACTTTTTGTTGCCTTATTACAGGTGTGGAGTTATCCCTTACATGACCCAGTGATGATGGATCGTGGTTTTCTGGCTGATAGAAAAACAACGCAACGTAGTTTCTACCATGCGGCTTGGATTAGTATCCTCTGCATCATAAGTTTTGGACTGTTGGGTGTGTTTGCTGGCAGTAATGCTGTTGCCGATGAAAGTTTAAATCAGGCGTTGAGTCGTTTACTTGGGCCTGAAACGTTCTGGGTGCTTAATGCAGCGCTAATTATCTCTGCTATGTCGACTCTAGATAGTTCATTGGCCAGCGCAGCAAAACTGCTAGTTATCAATATGCGTATATGTCGACCTTCGATCAATAATGGCCGTTGGGTAATGTTTATATTTATGCTCGCAGCACTCGCCTTTATTGTATACGGTGACCGTGATTTATTTAGTGCAGTCGCAGTGAGTGGCACAGCATCATTGTTCCTTGTGCCCGTCATCTTTTTCAATCTTTTTGCTGGACGCAGAGATATTCCACTATGGAGTTTTCTAGCAAGTTTCTTAATTGCAATTATTGGAGCAGCGCTGTACTTCACTGAGTCTTCATCTTATAGCAGCTTGTTAGGTGAGGTGCATAAATACACGAAGCTGCTATATATTTGTCTTATTGTAATAGGCTCAAGCATGACCCTATTTTATGTGGGTGGTTTATCTAGACAGATCATTAAGAGATGATTGCCTAGGCATGTATTACCTAGGCCTTGCTTTCCTTGTTATTGGCTGTTCGCTTGAACAGCAACTCTGAACTATCACTCTTAATATGCAGGTCACGTTGTGGGAAGGGTATTTCAATACCTGCTTCGCTTAATGCCGTTTCAATCTCCCACATATACATCGCATTCCATGAGCCTGGTCTGGTGCTATCATTTTTTGGATTGAGCCAAATGACTAATTCAAAGTCTAGGCTATTATCACCAAAGCCTACTAGCCATACCTGTGGTCTACGTTTATCACCGTCATCATAAGTAATATCAAGATTACGCGAGGCTGCTAAGACAACATTTCTAACCTGTTCTTTGTCTGTACCATAGGCAACACCAAAGGGGATGTGAATGCGAACAATGGACTCATTTAAGGTGTAGTTGGTTACCTTGGTTGATATCAGCTCAGAGTTTGGGACAATGATATCAAGATTGTCAGGTGTGGTGACAATGGTGCTACGAACATTGATGTCTTTGACTGTGCCACGTAAGCCGCTGTCTAGTTCTATAAAGTCTCCAACTTTGACATTATGTTCAAACAGAATAATGATCCCAGAAACAAAATTATTAACCACTGACTGTAAGCCGAAGCCAACGCCTACACTTAATGCACCAGCGACTATGGCGAGGTTGGTAAAGTTAATGCCAACTGAACTTAAGGCAGTCACTAAGCCAACAATAATAATGATGTAAAATAATACCCGGATAATGGTATAAACCGCAGGGGGCACTTTACCGTTAGCTGCGGTGTTAAGGCGAAGAAATAAGGTTTGTGTATATCGGGCAATGAGAATGGTAATGGCCATAATCAGTATGCCTTGTAACAAGCTAACTGAAGTTACAGCACTATCTCCAATCGTAAAAAACTCATAAAAGAGAAGATCAGAGAGTATCTTCCCAATACCATGGTCTAACCATGTGAGGTCTATGTTGGTAGTAGGTAGATTGATGTTGAGATCGCTTAGCAATTAATTCACGCAATAGATGATGACTGACGTGTTTATTCTAGAGATCTAAGACCGCGCTGTATATTTAAATCAAAGCCCATTGATACTATTTCTTATTCAGGTAGGCGAGCCGATTGCTGAAATCGTCGTGCCAGACTTTAGAAAGGGTATCGCATTGTAGTATTGATTCTAGATCCGCTCGACGTAGGCCACGCGCGTAGAATAAGTCATTGCAGCGGCTAACTGTCCATTGACTACAGCCCGAAGCAATTTTTTCTAATGACATGCCAGCAGCAATCTCACCTTCTTCTAAGACACGAAGATACCAACCGGTATAGCCAGTCATGACCATCCACTGGGGTAACTTCTTTTGCTGAAACTTATGTCCTAGTTTCCAGCAGGGTTGGCGAGGTTGAGTGACCTGTAATATGACAGTGCCGCACTGAAAGGTATCACCAATGAGAATGTTTTTTTCATCACAGCCACTAAGACAAAGGTTTTCGCCCAATGCACCCTGTGGGTTCTCTGGGAGCGCTATGCGCTGTCGCCGGAAAAGGCCAACGCGTTGTTGCCAATAAGCATAATGCTGTTGTGGGTAGGCATAGACAGCCTTGTCTACACCACCATGAACAGTTAAGTCGGATTGTTGATCACCAACAAGGTTTTCATGGTTAAGACGTATAGATCCTTGCACTAAGGATTTTTCAATTGATGAGAGTATATCGCCTTGAAATGCTTTTGGTTTGCCAACATGAATACTTTCAATCTTCATCTGCTTATCAATCAATCTATTAAATATTACTCTAGCTTAGCTGTTGGTAGCTAAAATGTATAAGTATTATGCTTGCTCTAAAGAATTTGTATATGGCAATAAAAATATACAATCTTTAGTGTACTGGCACACTTATCCAGACTAATGAGTGTTAATTATTTAGCTGTGTTAGTTTTTTTCTTGCGTTAACAACACTTGCTGTGATGACCTCTGCTAAAAGGTTGAATTCTTTTTTCCGCGCACTAGATTTACGCCAGGCTAATGCAATATCACGGAATGCATTGCCCCCCATTTTATGAGATACGACCGAGGTGCCCTGAATTATATTTGCATCCAAAGAAAGTTCAGGAACAAAACTGATACCTAAGTCACAATCCACCATTTTTATGAGATTGTATAAGCAGCTGGCTGAATGTCTACGTGTAGGGTTTTTATACGTTATATTACAGCTAGTCATAATATGCTCTCGTAAACAATGCCCATCTTCCAAGAGCAAAACATGTTGTTCATTGAGGTTCTCTAATTGAAGGTGATTTGTTTCAATGAGACGCGTATCTTTATGATGGATCATATAAAAGTGATCTTGAAACAAAGGTAATGTCTCTACATTGCAGAGTTCAGTAGGCAGTGCCAGTATCAATAGATCTAGCTCACCATCAAGTAAGGCGCTATGAATAACATCAGCTTTTTCTTCTTTAATATGCAAATCAAGGTTGGGAAATTGACTACCAATATCTCTTAGCACATGCGGTAATAGAAAAGGTGAGACGGTAGGGATAATGCCAACTTTTAATGTTCCCGACAAAACCTCCTGAAAGCTCCTAGTGATATCCATCAGTGCTTCAATATCAAATAATGCAAGGCGCGCCTGAGAAACCAAGCTAGTGCCCACATTAGTAAATACAGCGCTACGACTCGTTCTGTCTACCAGAGACACATTGAGTAAGGATTCCAAGTTTTTGATTGCAAGACTGAATGCCGATTGGGAGACATGGCAGGCCTGAGCTGCCTGACCAAAATGCAAGTGTCGCTCTAGGGCGATCAAGTATCGTAACTGCTTTAGTGTAGGATAAGCCAATTATTTAGTTTCTAATATAATTAATTATATCTACTTATATCAATAGTCATTGATAATTGCTATGACATTTTGCCAAAATTATTATCTATTTTATATTTGTAACAAGAAGTGCTTATTTTGTCTTATTTAATATGACTAGGCTGATGAGTACTGCCATAGATGAAAGGCTGATATATGCCCACAATGTATTTAGTAAGGCCATAGACAGTATTAGAGAAAGCCAAACAAAAAGAATAGCTCTGTAGGCTGTTACAGTGGGCAGTGGTACGCCGTTCTGAAAGCTCTTTATGAGTGGTCCAAAAGAAGGGTGTTGTAACAGCCAGCGATGAAAGCGTGGTGAAGAACGAGCAAAACAAGTTGCTGTTAATAGTATAAAGGGTGTGGTTGGCAATAGTGGTAGAACAATACCCACTATACCCAAAAGCAGAGATAGGAAGCCTACTGAAATTAATAGTGCATGCTTTGTCTTAGTACTGAGTCGGCTCATTATATAGAGGGTTTATGTATTTTCTGTGGTAACGACGAGCTTGTGTTGCTCTAGCGTGCCTGTCTGACTAAAGGCCTCTTTAGGCATTGGGTTCTTGTGTGCAAGTTTAAAATCCTCACTACCAACCCAGTTTCGAAAAGCAGCTTCATCCTGCCATTCAGTTAATACAATATAGGGTGTAGCTTCACTCTCCGGACGTAAAACCTGCATACGCAGAAAACCTTTCTGCTTTTCTATTTCTCCAGCACGAACAATAAAGCGTTGTTCAAATTCATCTGCGCTCTCTGGTTTTACGTATACTCGATTACTGACTATGTGCATGGCAAATCACCTTTTGGTCTTATGTTAGGGTTAATTAGTGTCGCAAAGCTAAGCGAATAGCTCCAGCACTTGTTTGCCTTTAGTGCCTGAAATAGACTAAAGGTTCGTAATGCATGCAAAGATACAACATGCTCTAGTATTAACTGGCCTTAGCTTCCCACAAGTGTTCTCAGATTTGATATGACTACTCCATCCTGTTCGCTATTAACTGACCGACGCTTTCTCCCCTTATTCTGTGTCCAATTTCTCGGTGCATTTAACGATAATATCTTTCGTTTTGCCCTGTTAACATTGATTACCTACGAGTTTAGTCAGACGCAAGGTTTTAATCCAGCTAGCTTGAGTATGTTCGCTGCGGGCCTCTTTATTTTACCCTTCCTCTTGTTCTCGGCGACAGCGGGTCTATTGGCTGATCGCTATTCAAAGACCTTATGCATTCGACATATAAAGTTCTTTGAGTTGCTTATTATGCTACTTGCAGCCTGGGCATTAAATCAACAGTGGTGGTATTTACTGTTTTTATGCTTGGCATTAACCGGTCTGCAGTCAGCACTATTTGGACCAGTCAAATATGCAATTTTGCCGCAGTTATTATCAGCACAAGAATTACTCGCTGGTAATGCGTGGGTCACAGCCGGCACGTTTATCTCAGTGCTTATGGGGACTATGCTTGGTGGCCTCTTAGTGATGACTGATAGTGGCCGCCTATGGGTGTCTATAGCCCTCTGTACGGTTGCTTTATTCGGTTATTGTGCGAGTTTCTTGATACCTAAAACGAGAGCTGCAAACGATCAGACAAGGCTATCCTTCAATATTTTTACGAGTACGGCACGAGTCATTAGTAACGGTTTTGCAAATACTGAGATTCGTCGAGTGATGCTGGCAATCTCATGTTTTTGGTTATTTGCCTATGTTATACAAAGTCAGTTGGCGCCGATGTGTTTACATTTGTTAGCTGCAGATGAAAGTGTAACGGTGTTATTTTTAACCTTATTTACTATCGGTATTGCTAGTGGCTGCTTGCTCTGTAATCGATGGCTGAAAGGCAAGCTTAGCTTGCGTTGGGTCCCCTTGGCAGCTGCCGCCATGTCGATATTTTGTTTCGATCTCTATTTTTTCGTTAGCGCTTATGAGAAAACAACAGGTTCCCTATTAGCGTGGCGCTATGTTCTTGTTGAGCCTATATATTGGCGTTTGATCTTAGATATATTCTTTATTGCAGTAGCAGCTGGATTTTATATTGTGCCACTGTATAGCCACCTACAATCTAATGTTGATGAAGGTGTGCGTGCACAGGTTATGGCAGCCAATAATATTCTCAATGCGCTGTTTATGGTAACCGCCTCTATTGTTATTGTGATCGCATTATCCAGCGGTTTGGATTTGGCAGCCATTTTCTTTTTTCTGGGCTTATTTAACTTGATCGGCATGCTTATTATGATTAAAAATATACGCAGTCTCTTAACCGCATTAGATCGCTTATTGCTACGTCTATTCTTTCGATATGAAGTGCGAGGTTTAGAGCATTATCCAAAGGATAATACGCCGACAGTTATTATTGCTAACCATGTTTCATTCTTAGATGGGCCATTGCTGGTTGCCGCCTTACCCGAGCTACCTGTTTTTGCAATTAATCGAGAGGTGAATCAGAAATGGTGGGTGAGTTTGTTCACTCGTTATTATGAGATGTTTCCATTAGATTCGGTTAAGCCGATGGCGATTAAGAGCCTCATCAAGATGCTACGTCAGGGGCGTAAGGTGGTTATATTCCCAGAAGGTAGAATCAGTAATACAGATCATCTAATGAAGCTCTATGATGGTCCCGGAAAAATTGCAGATATCGCTGGGGCACAGCTGTTACCAGTGCGTATTGATGGTGCGCAATACACCACATTCGGTCATTTACGAGGGGTCAAAAAGTTACGCTGGTTTAATAAAGTGACAGTGACTATTTGTAAACCACAAGCCTTGAATATTGCAGCTGATCTACAGGCAAAGTTAAGACTCATAAGATTGCGTGATCGTGTCTACGAAGTGATGACTGAGATGATGTTGCAAACCTCAGTGCCAAAACAAACCTTATTTCAAAGCCTGCAATGTTCAGTGCGCAAGAATGGTGCTAGTTATCCGATCCTAGAAGACATTAACCGCCACAGCATCACCTTGGGTAAGACGCAGTTAGCAAGCTTAGTCTTAGCTAATGCCTTACGCCCATTGCTGCAAGAGAAACAGCCCGTCGGAGTATTACTACCCAATACCATTCCTACAGCCGTCTGCTTTTATGCGTTGCAGGCTCAGGGCAGAGTGGCAGCGATGCTTAATTTTTCAGCAGGTCGTGCTGCCTTGCGTGCCGCCATCGAAACCGCAGAGATTAAACAGGTGATTACTTCAAAGCGATTTATCGCATTGGCTGAACTCGATGAGTTGATAGTCGGTATTGAAGACTTGGTTGATATTGTTTATTTAGAAGAGGTTAAGGACTCGATTAGTCTTTGGCATAAGCTGGCTGGATTAGTCACTGCTACCACAGGTCTTGGTTTGCAGCGAGATCAAGGTGATTGCCATGCAGCAGCAGTTATTCTATTTACCTCAGGTTCTGAGGGTATGCCGAAGGCTGTTGTCCTCAGTCATCATAATCTGCTGTCTAATCAGGCACAGGTTAATACAGTCATGGATTTTGTGCCGCAAGACTGTTTCTTTAATGCCCTGCCATTATTTCATTCGTTTGGTTTAGGCGTAGGCTTGATTCTACCTGTGGTCAGTGGCATTCGAACATTTCTTTACCCAACGCCACTACACTTTAAACAGATCCCTGATATGGTTTATGACACGCAAGCAACGGTCATTTTTGGAACAGATACTTTTTTATCAAGCTATGCAAAACATGCAGCAGCAGAGGACTTTAAATCACTGCGCTATGTTATCGCTGGTGCGGAAAAGCTTAAGGCGAGTACACGCGACCTGTGGTTAAAGAATCATGGAAAGCGAATTCATGAAGGTTATGGCCTAACTGAGACTTCTCCAGCACTAAGTATTAATACGGATAGCTATGGGAAAGAGGGCAGTGTCGGGAAATTTCTTCCAGGGGTGGAATATCGCTTAGAAAAAGTGGCTGGCATAGCGCAGGGGCAACGGCTCTGGGTGCGTGGTGCTAATGTGATGTTAGGTTATATGAAGCATGAGTCTCCAGCAGTGCTGCAAGCACCAGCCGCAGGCTGGCACGATAGTGGTGACATTGTATCGATTGATGCTGAGGGTTTTTTACATATTGTTGGTCGTGCTAAACGTTTTGCTAAAATAGCGGGGGAAATGATTTCCCTAGCACAAATAGAACAATGGCTGGCACAAGCGCTGCCGGAGTCTGAGCATTGTTTAATGGCTGTTGAAGATGAGCGTAAAGGTGAAAGGCTGGTCTTGCTGACCACGGCTGTTGGATTACAGCGACAGCAGTTACAGGCAATTATTCTATCCTTCGGTGGCTCTGAGCTGATGCTGCCAAGATCAATCATACAGCAGGATAATTTACCACTGCTCGGTAGTGGCAAGTTCGATTATGCAACAATGCAAAAGATGGCTGAAGCAGTAACACGCTAAGAGGCGGCTCAGTTTATGGCTCGAGTAAGTTTTTCCAGTCAATCATCTTGTCAGCAAAGACTAAGAAGCCTGGATTTAAAAGTGACTCTTTATTGTAGTGTAAGGGCTCTAATTGTAGATTGGTGAGATAACCGCCAGCTTCCTCGACAATACTTTGAGCCGCAGCAGTATCCCATTCCCAAGTAGGCCCAAAGCGTGGGTAAAGATCGATACTCCCTTCTGCAACGAGGCAAGATTTTAGTGAGCTACCGCGCCGGATCATCTTCTCGCCATTCAGACTTTCAATGAAACGAATCAATTTTTCACTTTGGTTTGCTCGACCGCCACAAATTCGCATCGGTTGGTTGGATGTTATGGCCGCATGGATTGGCTGAGCGGCTGCCTGTCCTGTTTTTTTATGCGACCCTAGTCCTCTTGCAGCGTAATAGAGTAAATTGCTGGCAGGTAGATAGATGACCCCTAAGATTGGCTTCTGCTGCTCGATAAGGGCGATGTTAACCGTGAAGTCAGGACGATCATTAATGAATTCTTTGGTGCCATCCAGTGGATCCACCAGCCAGAATGGCCCCCAGTGTTTACGTTCTGAATAATCATACAACTCAGACTCTTCTGATAATATGGGAAGTTGTGGTGAGAGTTTTTTTAAACCCTGCTGTATGATTTCATTAGCGGCTAGATCAGCAGATGTCACTGGTGATTTATCATCTTTGCGGAAGACTTCATACTCTGAACGATAGTATTTCAGGATAGCTTCGCCGGCCTCTTTGGCAATGTCGTTGCAGGCCTGCATAAGGTCGTCTAGCTGAGTAGCATTAAATTGTGTTTTTGACATAGTCGTTAACTAGCCCCTAGTCTGTTGTAGTTGGATAGATAGGGCTATGATCCGATAGAGCAGCATGAATAGTATCTTTCGCAGCGGAAAAATGATTAACCTAATTGTAGCGTATGGAGAAGTTGAGTGCCGATGAATTCTTTAGTGGATTGGCAGGGTATTGATACCGTTTTATTAGATATGGACGGAACTTTAATGGATCTGGGTTTTGATAATTACTTTTGGCATGAGTTTCTGCCAGAGCGCTATGCGAAATTAAATGGACTCGTTTTGAAAGAAGCAAAGGTGGACTTAATTGCCCGATATCGCGCCAAGGGCGGTAGCTTACAGTTTTACTGTACGGACTATTGGAGTGCAGAGCTAGGCCTAGATATCGTCAGTATGAAACATGAGGTTAAGCATCGGATCCAGCTGTTTCCCTTGGTTACGGATTTTCTGATGTGGCTGAGAGAGAGTGGTAAGCGAGTCGTACTATGTACGAATGCACATCTAGATATTGTTGAGATTAAGCTCGCTAAGACGGGTATTGGTCATCACTTTGACCGCATTATTTCATCTCATAGCTACGGTCATGCAAAAGAATCGCAGTTGTTCTGGAAGGAGTTAGACGAGGACGAAAAGCCGAGCCTAGCACGCACACTACTGGTGGATGATAACGTCGAGGTATTATCGGCAGCAAAGCAATACGGTGTCGCTCATTTAATTAGTATATGGCAGCCAGATAGCACTGAGCCAGTACAGGATACTGCAGGCTTTGCTGCGATTAATGGCTTTGCTGATTTGGTGCCAGAGTTGCGTACAGTTTAGCCACGCTGCCATGTTTTGAAACGTTTTTTGCAGTAAACCAAGAGCTCAGCGTAGTTGCGAAAGTAGAGATCAAAGCCGTCGCTAGGAGCAGCATCAAACTCGCAAAAGTCGTTCGTGTAGGTTCGACAGATTTCAGGCCTAGTCTCATAAATGCCACAGCGTCCATCACCTTGAATATGCTCACAACGCCCAGCAATGAGTAGATACCAACCGTCTTCATCTTTGTATATTTCAATATTCTTATGCGAAACCTGCCAGAGTAAATGCTCGAATTCAGATTTCTTTCTTGGTGTGTCGATAAGCTGCGTAATATAAGTACAGCAAATCGTATTCGTGCAAAAACCACATTTATTCTCAGCCGTTATTTTAATGCTGGGATCTAAGGATTTTTTAATTTCAGCAAATCGGATAATGGTATCCATGCAGATTACTCCTATGAGCCAGATTGATCCCAAGCATAAGCGCAGTCTAACTCGGAGCGTACCTGCTTAAGGCCGTCGGCATCAACGACGATGAGTTCAATGGGGCGCTTATTTTTGAAACGGCGATGTGGCGTATGCAGCCAACGCGAGCCCATATAGGCATTACGAGGAAAGGTGGTGCGAAGTGCTTCTGCAATGCCAGCAATATGCTCGATACGAACAGCGGTGTGCTGTCCATGAGGGAAGGCTTCACCTTTTCTGAACTTATCTAAGTGACGTAAACGTACCTTGCTTGGGAGGTCTAAGACATGCAGGATTTGATTACCATCTAATCCCCATTCGTCTAGTAAACGCATAACATTAGTTGCAATTGCGCTCTCTACGTCAGTTTCGTTCATAATAGCTTAGTGTCTAATGCTTAGTGTCTAATGCTTAGGGTCTTTATCACTAGGGCCTTTGTTGATCGATTTTTTAAGTGAATCCATTGAAACTACAGTCGTAGTCTTTGGCTCATCAACGTAATGAGGGCGAAGATCTAAGTCAATTCCACGCTCTTCTGTCAGCTCGCGCTCACGTGCAGAGATTAAGCCAAAACATTGGCGTACATCTTCTATTGTGGTTTCACTAAGGACATTACGCATACCGGGTCCACTGGGTGCTGTATCTTTTACAACAGCAGCGAGGACCTTACGCATTATAAGTAAGATTCGTTGTTCTTTACTGGGTTTGTTTTCGTCTGACATGGTTACAGAGTGCTATGAGTTAACTATTTTGTATTTTGAGCTACAAAGCATAGCATGCCTCTGAGTCGATCGTGTAGGATCTGTAAAGGTGATTGTTATAAATGAATAGATAGAGGATTTGGTTATGGCTGAAGCTAGTGTTAAGTTTTCACCAGGTGTCATCATTAAACATCAAAAGTTTCATTACCGCGGTGTAATATTTGATGTGGATCTTACATTTGAAGGCAGCGCCGAGTGGTATCAGCAAGTAGCTTTATCTAGGCCACCCAAAGATGCGCCTTGGTACCATGTGCTGGTTGATGGGTCGCAGCAGATTAGTTATGTAGCAGAACGTCATCTGGCATTGTCTGATGATTTTAGTGTGATTAACCATCCCTTGGTTAATCAATTATTTACTGGCCTAGTTGGCCAACATTATCAGGTGTATCAACAATAACTATTATGTTTAAAAAAATTGAACAGTGGCTTAGTAGCACACTTAAAAAGAAAGTTGAGGAAGACGATAAACGCACTACTGATTTAGCTGCAGCCATGCTGATGCTTGAGATTAGTCGTGCTGATTTAAAAATTGTCGATAGTGAAAAGCAGGCGATAGTGAAAAATTTAGTGACACAGTTTGATTTATCAGACGAAGAAGCAGTGGCTTTATTGGAACATGCTATGGCCGATCAGGACGAACATCTTTCAGCACATCCATTGATACGAATGATTAATGATGAGATGGATATTGAAGCTAGACGAGAATTAATGCGAGGAATGTGGCGCGTTGCCTATGCTGATGGAGAACTTGAAAAATATGAGGAGTACCATCTTCGAAAAACTGCCGATTGGCTCTATCTACCCCATGCAGACTTTATTAAGAGTAAGCATGCGGTGATGGACGAATTGGGTATTCCTCATGAGGTTTAAGGCTAAAAAACGCCTTAAACCATATCTTTCAAACCTTTCAAAGGCAGAATCTTAACGGCCTTACGAGCAGGTTTTGCTGCAAACACAGTCTCTTCGCCAGTAAAAGGGTTAATACCCTTACGTGCTTTAGTTGCTGGTTTTTTAACAGACTTAATTTTGCATAGACCTAAGACATTGAATAAACCTGAGCCACGTGGCTTCAGTTCTTTCGCAATCAATTCATCTAGTGATGTGAACACTGCTGCAACTTGTTTGCGTGTTAGTTCAGTATCAGTAGCAATTGAATTTAGGATCTCTGATTTTGTTGGTGGTTTCTTTACAGCCGGAGCTGCTTTCTTCTTAACGGCCATGTTTTATAGCTCCTCTAGGTAAGAGTATGTTGAGTGATGGGCATAATTTTTTGTTGATTTTTTGGCAGCCAGATAATCATTGGCAGCTATTATCAAACTTTCTTATTATCATTAAATTGTACACAAGCTGAACATGGGTGCAATGTAATTAACAAACTAATTACACTATAAATAAGCCTATAGAGCGTTATTTACTCAAATGGAACGTAATATTATGCTCGCGCAGTACAAAACAAAGATAACTGCCATTGCAGACAAGTCGATTGCACCGACTGCTGGAATATAGCGACGTGCCAGCGATAGCATCGGCTGAGTCAAACTATCCAAAATAGAGAGCATCGGATTATTGTTGCTATACGGGTTTGCGAACCAACTCATCACGGCACGAATCATCACGGCGTAAAGTAAAATTGTGATTAACTTTTCGGCCATAGAAATAGCCGCAAGAGGGATGATTTGTATGATATTAAATGACACATCACGCAGCGTCAGTATCAGGTATAAATGCAGTAAAGAAAAACCAAATATAAGTAACCAGGTGCCTGAATCAATGCGCCCCCATGCAGGAATAACTCTATGCATAGGGTTAACAACAGGATTGGTTGCCTTGATAACAAACTGTGCGATTGGGTTATAAAAATCTGCTTTTACCCAAGCTAAGAGAATGCGAATTATGAGTAGTGCGATATATAGGCCTAATAAGCTATCGACAATGAAATAAGAAAGATTAGTAAGGGCTTGCACCGAATAGGCTCCTGCTGTTTGGGCTTTATTGAAAGGATTGACTGATTTCTTTACTGCGCTCAGCTGCAGCATTTAGTGCCTCAGTAATTAGACGCTGTAAATCGTTACTGCTTAAGCTGTTTAGTGCGGCCTCAGTGGTGCCTCCCTTCGAGGTCACATTACTGCGTAATTCGGCAAAACTTGCTTCTGAGGCTAAGGCTAATTTGGCTGCGCCATGAATCATTTCTAGGGTCAGTAAAGTGCTTTGTTCATTATTCAATCCTAAAGCTTGCCCACTTTTTTGTAGGCATTCCATGAAATAAAAGAGGTAGGCTGGTCCACTGCCAGATAACGCCGTTACAGCATCTAAAGCAGACTCATCATTGAGCCAAAGTGTTTTGCCAACACTACTCAGTATGCTCTCAGCCTTATGACGATAGCTAACCACTGTGCTTTCATTCGTGTAAAGCCCGGTCATGCCATAGCCAATCGCTGCTGGCGTATTTGGCATCGACCTAATAATAACGGCTGCAGAACCTAAATTATCTTGTAATAGCTGATGGGAAATACCTGCTGCCACCGATATAAAAAGACTTTTAGCGGTATCCATTGAGCTGGCGATACGGCGACAGAGGTCTAGAGTATCTTTGGGTTTCAGCGCAAGAATAAAACTAGCAGGTGTTCTCACGGCATCATTAAACGTTGATAACGAACAGTCTGGGAAGCTCAGAGCGAACTGCTCAGCCTCTGCAGCATGACGATAGACCAAATGTATATGCTGTGCAGGGAAATCATGATTTAACAGTCCTCGCACTAGACTAGCACCCATGTTGCCAAGGCCAATTACGACAATCTTTTTATCTTCGTCTTGCATCTAATGCCCCTACAATGGTCTCTGATATTGTCTTTATGACTTATTTTTTTACGCGCTCGCCAAAGATGGCGGTACCGATTCTTACGATGCTAGAGCCAGAGGCTATAGCGGCTTCAAAATCATTACTCATACCCATCGATAGGGTATCTAGAGTAATGTCTGCAGTGAGCAGTTGTTGTTGCAGATCTTGCAGTCTACTAAAGCTTGCGCGTTGTTGCTGAAAGTCTGTGCTTGGACTGGGAATCGCCATTAGTCCACGTAAACGTAAAGCGGGTAGCTTAGTAATATGCTGCGCCAGTGCCAAAGCCTCAGTGGGGCTGACGCCCGACTTGGTTTCTTCGTCGTCGATGTTAATTTGAATGCAGACATTCAGTGGTGCTAAATCTGCTGGACGTTGTGCACTCAGGCGGTCAGCAATGATGGCTCGCTCTATGCTATGCACCCAATCAAAATGTTCAGCGATTACACGTGTTTTATTTTTTTGTATAGGGCCTATGAAGTGCCATGTTAGATCTAGCTCCGCTAGTTCAATGACCTTCTCAACACCTTCCTGCACATAATTTTCACCAAAGTCACGTTGCCCAAAGCTGGCTGCTAGGCGCACATCTTCAGCACTGCGAGTCTTACTTACTGCCATTAAGGCAACACTGTTTGCTGTTCGTTGATATTTCTCACAGAGCTGAGCTATCTGCTTCTTTAGAGAATCTACAGGATGTTGTTGAGTTTTACTGGGCATAGGAATGTTCGTTTAGTCGCACGGTCGTGCGTAGTCACTGTTTAGATAGTATCGCTAGACTTTCATCGATAGGCAATTCATTACTGCCGACGAAGCTATCGTAGGAGTATTTATTGTAACCCTAATCCCGTAACGATGGATAACTAGAGCGTATATATGATGTTATCAAACTATCTTAGTTTAGCGCGTGCACAGGGGGCTTCTGATCTTCATCTGAGCATAGGCTATAGCCCACGGATGCGCTGTGATGGAAAGCTACAGTGCTTAGCCGATGGGCTTGCTCCGATTACAGCAGAGCTCTTATTGCAGGGCTTAGATGAAGATCAGAAGAAATATTTAACAGAGCATAAGCAGAACGATCTTATTTTGTCTGTGGGTGCCGGCGAACGTTATCGCGGTCATTACTTTTTTCAGCAGTCAGGCATGAGTGCTGTCTTTCGAGTAGTGCCAACAAGGATCCCAACATTAGATGAGCTTATGGCTAGCGAAGGTTTACGCCGAGCAGCTGATGTTGATAGTGGCTTGGTTTTAATCACGGGGCCAACAGGCTGTGGTAAATCAACAACGCTTGCGTCTATTCTAGAGTATAAAAACCAGTGCCAGCAAAGTCATATTGTGACCTTGGAAGACCCTATTGAGTTTGTTTTCGAATCAAAAAGAAGTCTTTTTAGTCAACGTCAATACAGGCAACACTATGATGATTTTAGTCTCGCCCTGCAGGGGGCTTTACGCGCTGACCCTGACATTATCATGATCGCGGAATTGCGTGATTTAGAGACGATTAGGCTCGCATTAACAGCGGCTGAAACGGGTCATTTAGTGCTTGCCAGCTTACACACAAGGAATGCCAGTCAGTGTGTGAGTCGTATCGTTGATGTGTTTCCAGAAACCGAAAAGGAGTTGGTGCGTATCGCTTTGGCTGATTCATTACGCGCAGTGATTGCACAACAACTAGTACCCGCTCGTGCCGGCGGGCGTATTGCTCTATTTGAGAGTTTATTGGTTAATTCAGCAATCGCAAATTTGATTCGTGAAAACCAGAGCATGCAGTTGTTATCCTGTATGCAAACTGGGGCAAAGCAAGGCATGCAGAGCTTTCAACAGGCGCGACAAAAGTTACATAAAAAAGTGTTGATTGAGTAGCGCAAAGACACTCGCCTAAAGGATTTATTTATACCGCTGGGTAAACAATATTGGCATCAAAGATAGGGCCATCGACACAGACTCTACGCATAGACTGCTGCCCATTTTCTGTGATCAATACATTACAGCCAGCACAGCCACCTACAGCACAGGCCATATGCTCTTCTAAGGATAACTGACACTTCAGTTGGTGACGCTGGCAAAATGTTGCCACGGCTTGCAACATCGGTGTTGGGCCGCAAGCAAAGACTTCTATTTTGCTCTGCTGATGCGGGTCGATGCCACTCAGCCATTTCTCTGCAAGCTCATGCACATAGCCATCGAAACAGCCGGCATAACCTTGCTTGCTACTTAACCGTGAAGGCACATTGATGTCTTCTAAGAGGCCCATGGCAGCATCGATACCCTTGGGCATGCCAGCAAGTGACTGTTGCGAGTGTTGCACATCAAATGGGAATGGGATCTCTGAGCCCATTACAACCATGGCGGTTTTTCCCGCTGACTTCTTTAATTCTTCAGCAAAAAAAACAATCGGAGGGATACCAACACCGCCCCCTATCAATAAAGGTATGGCATCTTCGGCGCTGAGTTCAAAGCCATTACCGATAGGCCCCATCGCTTGTAGATGATCGCCAACACGCGCTTTTGCGAGTGCTGCACTACCGCTGCCGACAACTTTGAAGAGTATCTCGATCCAACCCGCTTCAGCATGACTGCGCATCACTGAAAAAGGTCGCTTGAGGGCATAGGGTGTGTGGTCACATTGCAGATGAATGAAATTACCTGGGGCGACAGTGCTAGCGCATTCAGGGGCTTGAAGACGAATGACATACTGCTCGGCAGGCAGGCTCACTAGGTCTAGGACGCGTGCCTGCTCTACAAAAATACTGGGCTGATTCATGATGACTCTGAGTAAACGAGCTGGCCGGATACGAAGGTGTATCTTACCTTGCCCTTGAAGCGCTGTTCTAAGAAAGGTGAATGTTTGCCACGACTTTGCATGGTATCTGCCTGTAAAACCCATTCTTGCTCGCGATCAAACAAGCAGAGGTCGGCGACAGCGCCTGCAGTCAGTGAACCGGCGTCAATATTGAGCATCTGTGCTGGCTTATAGGTGACTAGAGCAATCGCTTGTTGCAGGCTTAGAAGGTCTTCATCAACTAAGCGAAGCACGAGGGATAACAGGGTTTCTAGTGTTGAAGCGCCGGCCAGAGTGGATGCAAAGGGGGCCAGTTTTGCATCTGCACCATGCGGTTGATGGTCAGAACAAATCGCGCTGAATACTGGCTTGCTGATCGACTGACGAAGACCAATCAAGTCGCTAGCACTGCGCAGTGGTGGCAGTAGATGAAAGTTAGGATCAAAGGCTGGAATATCATCATCACATAAGAAGAGATGATGAGCGGCAACATCTGCGCTGACCTGAGCACCTTCACTGTGTGCCAATTCCAGCATGCGTACTGCATGCTGCGTCGATAATCGGCCAAAGTGCACACGTGCACCAGTGTGTTCGATCAAAGCAAGGCAAACGGCAACTGCGGCCGTTTCAGCTGCGTTTGGTATACCGATAAGGCCCATACGGGTGGCGGCTAAACCTTCATTGATACAGCCATTGGCCTGCAGCGCTGCGTCCATCGCCTGGTAGTGAACGGTGAGGCCTTGTCCGGCCGCGTATTCCATGGCCCGACGCAAAACTAAATTACTCGCTAGAGGGTGCATGACATTACTGACACCGACGCAGCCGGCTTGTTTCAATGCCGCCATCTCACTCAGCATGTCACCTTTTAAACCAGTCGTCAGAGCTGCAATGAGATAGACATGACAGGGGCTGCTGCTTTGACAGTGCTGTTGTATATATTCAAGTTGTGCCGCTGAATCCATGACGGGATTACTGTCTGGCATACAGACTAGAGAGGTGATGCCGGCGCTGACCGCAGCCTGAGTCTCAGAACGGATTGATTGTTCTTGGGCCTGTCCTGAGTTACCTAAACGCGTAGCGATATCAACCAGACCAGGGATGCAGTAGAGCCCGCTAGCATCCAGCGACTGATCAGCTTGCCAGTCGGCCGGTGGTTCTCCGATAGAAAGTATCTTGGTGTCAGCTATGTAGAGGGCGGCAACGCGATCAATAGCATTTAGTGGGTCACAGATGTGGGCATTTAATATTTCTATTTTCATAAGTTATTGCCTGCCAGCATCGACATCACGGCCATACGTACAGCAATTCCGTAAGACACCTGCTGCAGGATCACGGACTGTTTTCCATCGGCAACGGCTGAGCTAATTTCGACACCACGATTAATCGGCCCAGGGTGCATTACGATGGCATCTTTAGCAGCCAATGCGACACGTTCTGAGGTCAGGCCAAAGAGTTGAAAGTACTCGTGTTCACTAGGTAAGAGGGCACCTTGCATGCGTTCTTTTTGTAAGCGCAGGGTGATGATGACATCACTACCAGCTAAAGCTGACTCAACATCAGCATAGACATCAACGCCGAGTGCTTCGAGCTCTCTAGGCAGCAGGGTGCGTGGTGCAACCACGCGGATCTCTTTAGCACCCAAGGTGCGTAGGGCATGGATCTGTGAGCGCGCAACACGAGAATGTAATAGATCACCAACAATAGTGACCTTGAGTTGTGAAAAATCACCCTTGTGGCGACGGATCGTAAACATATCGAGCATCGCTTGAGTGGGGTGCGCATGGCGCCCGTCTCCGGCATTAATAATGCTGATACCGGGAGAGATATGTTTGCTCAGGAATTCAGCGGCACCACTATCTTGGTGGCGAACAACAAACATATCGACGTGCATCGCTTCTAGGTTACGCAGGGTATCGAGTAGGCTTTCACCTTTGACTGTCGCTGATGCGGCAATATTCATAGTTAGAATATCGGCTGATAGACGTTTTGCTGCGAGCTCAAAGGTTGAGCGGGTGCGCGTACTGGCTTCAAAGAATAGATTAACGATGGTCTTACCGCGGAGTAACGGAACCTTTTTGACTGAGCTGCCATCGGCATTGATAAACGACTCTGCGGTATCAAGAATAGCAGTCAACTGATCTGAAGTGAGTGATTCAGTTGTTAAGAAATGCTGCATCCGCGCTCGTTTTTTATTTATAAGTTAACTAATGATAAGCCTAACTAGGCTCCAGTTCGATCACTTTTAGCCCCAGTGGTTCAGGGCCGCTTAGTTTTACCTGCTGATGGGGTTGTAGGTCAAGTCTCATGCCTACGGCGTCAGCACTTATCGGCAGTTCACGCCCCCCTCGATCAATTAAAACAACCAAGATAACACTGGCTGGGCGGCCGTAATCAAATAGCTCATTTAATGCGGCACGCACAGTACGCCCTGTATGTAGGACGTCATCGACTAAGATAATGTCCTTGCCGGAAATATCTAAGGGCAGCTGTGAAGGCTTAACCTGAGGGTTGAGCCCAATTTGACTGAAGTCATCACGGTAGAAAGAAATATCTAAAACACCGAGTTTACTGTCGAGGCCCAGTTGCTGATGTAATCTCTCGGCAATCCAGCGTCCACCTGTATGGATGCCGACTACTAGAGGGTCTGTAACCGCACGCTGTTCGATTAAGGCGGCAGTTTTAGCGTGTAAATCAGCTAATAAATGATCGAGCTTGAATTCCATCTACATTATCCTAGATTACTATTCATCCACGATTCCATCAGCAGCGCTGCTGCAAATGAATCGATCTCTTCTTTCTTAATCTTACCTTTATTTCGGTCTCTGCGCTCTTTCAATAAATCATAGGCGGCGTGTGAGCTTAAGGTTTCATCATGCAGGCAGACTTCCTTATTGAAGCGCTCAGTCAGTTGGCGACTGAATTTATTAATCTTCTTACGTAAGGCCTTGTTGTTCTCTGAATCGTCGGGGATGCCAACAATTAACTTACTGGGTTGCCACTCATTAATAAGTTTCTCGATTTCAGCCCAGTTAGGATCACCATTGGAATGAAGTGTAGTGAGCGGTTTGGCGCTAGCGGTTATAGCGACGCCAACAGCTACCCCAGTCCGTCGTTCGCCAAAATCAAAGGCGAGAAAGAGATCATTCTCAGACAATTAGGCGTGCCCAGCAGTGGTGGATAGTAGATTCATATCGACACCCAGGTTAAATCCAGCCGATAACCACTGTTTCTCAGGCGGTGTAGAAAAGACCGTCTCAGAGTTATAAGGGACGGTTAACCATGCATTGTTAGCAATCTCATCTTCCAGTTGCGAAGGTCCCCAACCGGCATAGCCTAAGGTGATTAAGCAATGCTCAGGAACCTCGCTATTGACGATGCTACGTAAGACATCCGTTGAATGACTAAGGCGAATGCCAGCAACAACATCTATGCCATCTTCGGGGAAGAGTGTGCTGTCATGCAGAATGAAACCCTGCTCATTGCGCACCGGGCCACCATTCATGATAGGCATTATCGGTAGTTCTTCTTTATTATTGTCGATGTCTAATTGGTTGAGTAAATGGTGAAGTGATATCTCATGAGGGCGGTTTAGGACAACTCCAAAAGCACCTTGTTCTAGAGAATGCTCACAAATCAGGCAGATGCTTTGTTTGAACGAAGAATCTGCGAGTCCTGGCATGGCTATCAATACTTGTCCCTGTAATGATTCTTTAGTCATAATTTTCTTTGGTAGTGAAGGTTTGGTCACTTTGGTAAATCCAGGTACGTGTAATCATCAGTTGATCATACTGGCTTTGCATGGCCTCAGGGAATGTTCTGAAGGGTTGGCTGCGCTCGACAACGTGGTGAGCGGCTTGATTTAAGATGATATTACCCGAGCTACTGACAATCTTAGATGAAATAAGGCGGCCATCACTGGCGATGACAACACTCATAATAAGCGTCCCACTGAGGCCTTGTTGGATTGCACTTAAGGGGTAATAGAGATTACCTTGCTCTTCGATGCGGTCTACCCAGAGGCGCACATAATCTGCCTCTAAGGCTGATTTACTGCTGACACTATCAAAAAAGTGTAGTTTTGGCCGTTGTGCGTAAACACGCTTAGCCTGCTCTAGCTCTGACATCAGCGTATTAAGATCTTGATTGCGGCTGCCTGCAGTTGGCTCAGTCTCACGGCTTGTGGAGGCTTGATCAGAGTGCTTGCTAGCTATGGTTTGTAGCTTAAAGGCTGTGCTGTTGTTTTTATTCACACGGCCAGCAGTCTGCTTTTCTTTAGGCTGGCGTAACTGAATGCTGTCCTGTGAGGTCGCATGCTCAGCTTGATTATTACTATTTGCAAGATAGACAGCCTCCTCATTACGTTGCAGATCATTGCTTGGATTGAGAATAATTTCGATTGAGCTATGACGACTTGTCGGATCAGGAAGGAATTGGAAGCTAAAGCCTAAAATGACTAAGGCATGCAATGCCATTGCAAGCAGCAAGGTGAAGCTGATGCGATCACTTGGGCGAATGTTAGGGCCAGTTGAGGTTGTCATGGCATTACAGTTGCATCTGTTTATACAGAAAGCTTGCGGGCAATGGCATTGAATAACTCAGCGCTGATGTTGAGATCGAATGCACGATCAAGTTCACGGATACAGGTTGGGCTGGTGATGTTGATTTCAGTTAAGTAAGGACCAATAACATCAATGCCTGCAAATAAAACACCATGCTCACGCAGATGCGGTTTCAGAACCTCACAGATCAGTCGGTCAGACTCACTCAGCGCTATCCCCTTAGCATGCCCACCTGCAGCTAAGTTGCCGCGAAAATCAGAGGCTGACGGAATACGAGCTAGTGCGTAGGGAATGGGGTCACCATCGATTAATAAAATACGCTTATCGCCAGCACTGATCTCCGGTATGAATTCCTGTGCCATGATGCTGCGGCGGCCATAATCAGTAATCTGTTCGAGGATGGTATTTCGATTTGGGTCATCCTCCTCGATCCTGAAAATAGAGGCGCCACCCATGGCGTCTAGTGGCTTGACGACAATACTGCCTATTTCTTCAATGAAGGATTGTAAGCGTAAAATGTTTGAACTAATGAGTGTTTCAGCGCAGATCTGCGGAAACTGACTAATGCTGAATTTCTCGTTTAAGTTACGTAATGCGCAGGCATTGTTAACAATCAAACTGCCCGCTGATTGAGCTAGCTCTAAGGCGTAGGTGAGATAGACATATTCCATATCGAAGGGTGGATCTTTGCGCATTAAGATGACATCAAAGCTGGCTAATGTCTGCTCTTCCCAGAGCCCTAATTTAAACCAGCTAGCGCTATCATCTTCTACCACTATGCTAGCAGCGCTACAGTGACCTTCGCCATTGCGGACATGTACTGAGCCTGGCGGAATATAGTATGAGCTATAGGCTCGACTTTGCGCCTCAAGTAGCATTGCAAAGCTACTGTCTTTTTGCACATTTATGGATTCAATAGGGTCCATGATAATGCCAAGTTTGATCGTCATGCTGAGCCTTTATAAACGGTAAATTAACATCTGTCTTTAGAGTTTATACAGAGTACTCATTCGCAGTCACTGGATGCAAGTGCCGAGACGCTTTAAATGTTGCTATCTAGATCGCCATGCTTTGCTTGAACTAAGCTGAGTAACGAAATAACCGCAGTTTCTAGACGTAAAATGCGTGGGCCCATTCTTATCGATTGGAATCCATTGAGCTCTGCTAGTGCGACTTCATCTTCGCTAAAGCCACCTTCAGGGCCAATTAGACAGCTAATGCGTGTTGCTGCTGCTGTCACTGAATATGCTTGTTTGGCAGTCGGTGAAGCGATCAATTTGATGTTCTCAGCGGGGCAGTTGCCTAAGGCTTGCTGGAATATCAGTGGCTGCTCTAGCTGCGGTAGTTTAGCGCGGCCAGATTGTTCGCAAGCACTTTCAATGATGCCCTGCCAATGAGCCATTTTTTTTTCCAGACGGCTAGCGGGTAGGGTGACATTGACGCGAGAGCTAATGAAGGGTGTGATTTGCGTGACCCCAAGTTCGGTCGCCTTTTGTAGGCAGAGGTCAAATTTATCGACAGCACAGAGTGGCTGCAATAGCTGAAGGTGTAGGGGTGATTCTGTATCAGTCGGCTGCGGCTGTTGCAGACGTAGTCGAACACACTTTTTCTGCACATCTATCAGTTCGCCTGGATAGTCATTACCATCCCCATTAAAAACAATAATGGAATGTCCTGCGCTTAGGCGCAAGACATCACGAACATATTTAGCAAGACCGTCATTCAGCTCGATGACAGTCTCTGCACGCATCTCTTGTGGCGTAAAAAATCTAGAGATACGCACAGCGAGTTGATATAAGTAGCTGTTTAGTAGCGGTAATGGTTGGCTTTGTATGGGCCATCAACATCGAGTCCTAAGTAGTCTGCCTGCTCTTTACTTAAGGTGGTCAAATTCACGCCAATCTGTTCGAGGTGAAGGCGTGCGACTTCTTCATCAAGTCGTTTCGGCAAGATGTAGACCTGATTTTGATAGGTATCTTCATTTTCCCAAAGTTCTAGCTGCGCTAAGACCTGATTGGTGAAAGAGTTAGACATAACAAAGCTTGGATGGCCTGTACCACAGCCGAGGTTAACTAGGCGGCCCTTGGCTAGGAGAATAATGCGTTTGCCATCAGGGAAGATAACGTGATCAACCTGAGGTTTGATCTCATCCCATTCATAATTCTCAAGGCTGGCGACATCAATCTCATTATCGAAGTGACCGATGTTGCAGACGATGGCTTGGTTCTTCATCGCTAACATATGCGTGTGTGTGACGACGTTATAGTTACCTGTAGCGGTGACAATAATATCCGCTTGACCACAGGCATCATCCATAGTGACTACGCGATAACCTTCCATGGCGGCCTGTAGGGCACAGATAGGATCAATTTCAGTAACCCAAACAGTAGCCCCTAGGCCACGTAAAGACTGGGCTGAACCTTTACCAACGTCACCATAACCACAGACAATTGCAATTTTGCCCGCAATCATGACGTCAGTAGCTCGCTTAATACCGTCGACCAGTGATTCACGGCAACCATAGAGGTTGTCGAATTTCGATTTAGTGACTGAGTCGTTGACATTAATTGCTGGAATTAATAGAGCATCTTTTTCAAGCATTTCATATAAACGCATGACACCAGTGGTGGTTTCTTCAGAAACACCTTTAACATCGGCTAATAGCTCTGGATATTTATCATGCATGATTTTGGTTAGGTCACCACCATCATCTAATAAGAGGTTGGGTTTCCAACCTTTCGGTGCATGGATGGTACGTTCTATGCACCATTCATATTCTTCTTCAGTTTCACCTTTCCAAGCAAAAACAGGGATACCTGCTGCTGCCATTGCTGCTGCGGCGTGATCCTGTGTTGAGAAAATGTTACAAGAAGACCAGCGCACGTCAGCACCTAACTCGATCAAGGTCTCTATCAGAACCGCCGTCTGGATCGTCATATGTAGGCAGCCGAGGATGCGTGCACCCTGCAGTGGTTTCTTAGCCGCATGCTTGGTACGCAAGGCCATGAGGCCGGGCATTTCAGTTTCAGCAATAGCTATTTCTTTGCGACCCCAATCGGCGAGCGATAGGTCAGCAACTTTAAAATCTTCCATATGGTCTTGCAGTACTTCAATTTTCATATCTACTTTTCTCAATGTATGGTGGCTCTAGGGGTAACTCTAGGCCTGTTTTAGTGCGTCTACTTTGTCTGTTTTTTCCCAACTAAATTCGGCTTCAGTACGACCAAAGTGGCCATAACTTGCAGTCTTACGATAGATAGGACGCTTCAGATCAAGCATGGTCAGAATGCCATAAGGGCTTAAATCAAAGACCTCATTCACTATCACTTCTAACTTTTCATCATCTATGGTACCAGTGCCGAAGGTGTTTATAGAAATCGAAGTGGGCTTAGCAACGCCGATTGCATAGGACACCTGAATTTCACAGCGCTGAGCAAGACCCGCAGCAACAATATTTTTTGCGACATAGCGGCCGGCATAGGCTGCGGAACGGTCAACTTTGCTAGGGTCTTTACCCGAGAAAGCGCCGCCGCCGTGGCGCGCCATGCCGCCATAGGTATCGACAATAATCTTACGTCCGGTGAGGCCACAATCACCTACCGGACCACCAATGACAAATTTACCCGTCGGGTTAATGTGAAATTGTGTCTTATCGTTTATCCATTCGCTGGGTAAAACGGGTTTAATAATCTGCTCTAGAACTGCTTTTCTTAATGCTTCTAAACCAATCTCTGAGCTGTGTTGTGTTGATAGCACCACGGCCTCGATGCCAACTGGCAGATCGTTTTCATAGCGAAAGGTAATCTGGCTCTTGGCATCTGGGCGTAACCAAGATAATTCGCCGGATTTCCTCAGCTCTGCCTGACGCTTTACGAGGCGATGAGCATAGGTAATCGGGGCAGGCATCAATACATCTGTTTCGTTGCTGGCATAACCAAACATCAAGCCTTGGTCGCCAGCACCTTGGTTTTCTTCGCTGTCACGGTCGACACCCTGAGCGATATCAACAGACTGTTGGCCGAGGGCATTAATGACTGCACAGGTGTGGCCATCGAAACCTTTTTCGGAGTCGTCATAGCCAATATCATTGATAACGTTACGCACTATTGGTTCGACATCGATTTTTGCGGAAGTCGAGATTTCACCTGCCAGTAAGACCATGCCGGTTTTCACTAAAGTTTCACAGGCGACTCTGGCGCTGAGATCTTCTTTTAAGATAGCGTCTAAAATGGCGTCGGAAATTTGGTCTGAAATTTTGTCTGGGTGGCCTTCAGAAACCGATTCTGAGGTAAAGCTGTATCGACTACTCATATACTACTTCCTTAAGAAAATCCTTATCAGTAACTATTCGAGATCTAAAGCAACAGGCTAAATGAGTATGTACTGAAGACTTTATACTTTTAGATCACCTCCTGTGCTCTTGTCAGCGAAGTATACAATACGGTGGCTCGCTTCGTAATACTGTCATTAAGATTCATGAGCTGATTTTATGATGGCACTGCCTGTATACTCGAATATAGATAGAATAAGCATGAGAAAAGCATGACGAAGACAGCTTCTAGAATGATTCCTTTAGGGACGATAGCCCCTGATTTCAATATTTTCGATGTGGTTTCGAAGGAGATGAGGTCTTTTGATCAGCTTTCTGGTGATCTCGCCACAGTCGTCATGTTTATCTGTAATCACTGTCCTTTCGTGCACCATGTGCAGCCAGAACTGGTATTAATCGCCGATGAATATCAGTCAAAGGGTGTACAATTCATAGCCATCAATTCAAATGACGTCGAACATTATCCGGCAGACGCACCAGAACTGATGGAATTAGAGGCCGCAGAACAGAGTTATCACTTCCCTTATCTTTATGATGAAGAGCAATCAGTAGCACGTGCCTATGGTGCAGAGTGCACACCAGATTTCTTTGTTTTTGATGCGCAGAGGGCCTGTGTCTACCGTGGCCAGTTAGATGATTCTCGACCGGGAAATGATGTCATCCTCAGTGGCTCAGACTTACGCGCAGCCCTGAACAATTTATTAGCTGGACTTGCAGTCGATGCCGAACAAAAACCGAGTATTGGCTGTAATATTAAGTGGAAGCACAGATAAACAGCGATTATGCCGTTTTAGCCCACCGCTTAAGCTTGCGACTGACAGGTAAGTCATGGAAAATACTCGCCGCTAAACCCATTGCCGCAGACCCCTTATATAAGGTGTCACGATCAGAAGTCTAGATTGACGATGATCGAGTCCCACGTGACTGCTGCAGTCACTATTAACCTCAACCGAAATTGAGATTGTGGAAAATCGAAAAGAGCTAGCAAACGCTATACGTGCCCTCAGTATGGATGCTGTGCAGAAGGCAAATTCTGGTCATCCTGGTGCCCCTATGGGCATGGCTGATATTGCTGAAGTGTTGTGGCGTAAGTATTTACGACATAACCCTAATGATCCTAAATGGCCTAACCGTGATCGCTTTGTCTTGTCCAATGGTCATGGCTCAATGCTGATCTACTCGCTGCTACATTTAAGTGGCTATGAGCTGAGCATCGACGATATTAAGGATTTTCGGCAGCTGCATTCAAAAACACCGGGGCATCCAGAAGTGGATGAAACGCCGGGTATTGAAACAACGACAGGCCCGTTAGGTCAGGGTTTAGCTAACGCTGTCGGCATGGCTATGGCTGAAAAGATTCTTGGGCAACAATTCAACCAAGATGGCCATGAAATTGTAGATCATTACACCTATGTGTTTGTTGGTGATGGTTGTCTAATGGAAGGTGTGTCACACGAAGTGTCTTCTTTAGCTGGCACACTGAATTTGGGTAAGTTGATTGTCTTTTATGACAACAACGGTATTTCAATCGATGGTGAGGTTGATGGTTGGTTTACTGAAGATATCCCAAAACGCTTTGAGTCTTATGGCTGGCACGTTGTTCGTGATGTCGATGGTCATGATGCCGCTGATGTCGAGCAGGCTATTGAGCAAGCGCGCAGTAACACTCAACAGCCAACGCTGATTGATTGTAAAACAATTATTGGTTGGGGCTCACCCAACAAGCAAGGTGATGAAGGCTGTCACGGTGCACCATTAGGCGATGAAGAAATCCAGCTGGCACGGGAAGTCATGAACTGGCCACATGCGCCATTTGAAATCCCTCAGTCAGTCGCCACAGCCTGGGATGCGCGGACTGCAGGCAATGCACAACAACAGGCATGGCAAGAAGAATTCAATGCCTATACCAACGCTTATCCAGAGTTGTCAGCTGAATTCACGCGACGTTTGCAAGGTTTGCTGCCAGCAGAATGGCAGACCGCTATGGTGACAGCAATTGAAGCGACTGTTAGTGCGGGTAAGACAGTAGCGACAAGGAAGGCATCTGAACTCGCCCTGAATGCACTAGGGCCTGTGTTACCTGAGTTATTAGGTGGTTCTGCAGATCTGACTGGGTCCAATAACACCTGGTGGCAAGGCTGTAAATCAATTACCGCAGATGATGCTTCTGGTAATTATCTGCATTACGGTGTGCGTGAGTTTGGCATGTCAGCGATTATGAATGGCCTGGCGTTATACGGAGGGTTTATTCCTTATAGCGGTACCTTCCTCACTTTTTCTGATTACGCACGTAACGCGATTCGTATGTCAGCACTGATGAATACCCATTGCTTATTTGTATACAGTCACGATTCAGTTGGCTTAGGAGAAGATGGGCCTACTCATCAACCAGTGGAGCATGTGGCGAGTCTGCGTGGCATTCCTAATATGACCTTATGGCGTCCCTGTGACACCTTGGAATCATTGATTGCATGGAAGACGGCGATCGAAGTAAAGCGTCCCGCCTCTTTGATACTTTCACGTCAAGGTGCGCCCTTTATTCCCAGAAATCAGAAGCAAATTGATGCCGTTGCTCGAGGTGGCTATGTCTTGTTTGAAAGCGAGCACGAGCTACAAGTCATCATCATTGCAACAGGAACTGAAGTAGGTATCGCCTTAGAAGCAGCGCAACAACTGGCTGAAAAAAATGTTGGTGTGCGATTAGTGTCGATGCCTAGTGCTGAGACCTTTAGCATGCAAAGTGATGAGTATCGTGAGCAGGTGTTACCCAATGCTATGCGTGCACGTTTAGCAGTGGAAGCCGGTACCAGTGATTACTGGCGTAAATTTGTTGGCCTCGATGGTGACGTTATTGGCGTCGATGAATTTGGTGCATCAGCACCGGGCCCAGTGCTGATGAAGCACTTTGGCTACACCATTGAAAACATTGTGCAGCGTGCACAAAAACTCATTTAAATTTAAGAAAGTAAGGAAGGTAGAGAATGACAATTAGAGTTGCTATTAACGGCTATGGCCGCATCGGACGAAATATACTTCGCGCTTTGTATGAAGCAGGGCGTACTGATGAAATCAAAATCGTTGCAATTAATGATCTCGGAGATGCTGCCACTAACGCGCATCTCACTAAATACGATACCGCGCATGGCACCTTCAACCATGATGTCAGCCTGGACGGCGATGATATTATGATTGATGGTGATCGAATTAAGGCCTGCTGTGAACGTGACCCATCAAAACTACCTTGGAAAGCACTCGAGGTTGATGTCGTACTAGAGTCCACTGGTTTTTTTGCAAGTAAAGAAAAAGCCTCAGCACACCTAGTTGCTGGTGCAAAGAAAGTAGTCATCTCAGCCCCAGGCGGCAGCGATGTTGATGCCACTATCGTCTATGGCGTTAACCATGACTTGCTGAAATCTTCAGACACGGTGATTTCAAATGCATCTTGTACAACTAACTGTCTTGCACCCTTAGTCAAAACATTGAATGACAGCATTGGTGTTGAGTGTGGTCTGATGACTACCATTCATGCTTATACGAATGACCAGGTACTGACGGATGTCTATCATTCTGATTTGCGTCGTGCACGTTCTGCTACGCAGTCAATGATTCCAACTAAGACTGGAGCTGCAGCAGCAGTGGGTTTAGTTCTGCCTGAGATGAATGGCAAACTAGATGGTTTCTCAATGCGTGTACCAACGATTAATGTCTCGGTTGTGGATCTTAGCTTTACGGCTTCACGTGATACCACAGCAGAAGAAATTAATGACGTGATGCAGAAAGCAGCAGCAGGCTCGATGAAAGGAGTTCTGGCTTACAACACACTGCCATTGGTGTCATGTGATTTTAATCATAATCCTGCCTCATCAGTCTTTGATGCGAGTTTGACTAAAGTTATGAGCGGTAACCTTGTGAAGGTATTGTCTTGGTATGACAATGAGTGGGGTTTCTCAAACCGCATGCTCGATACCACTATCGCCTTGATGAACGCCAAGTAAGTTAATCGATATGTCTTCTGTAACGCATATGAATGAGCTCGAACTGGCCGCAAAGCGTGTGCTGATTCGAGAAGATCTCAATGTCCCTATTAATGACGGTGTGATTACTAATGATGCGCGTATTCGTGCTGCATTACCGAGCATACAACAGGCCTTGGATGCTGGTGCTGCAGTAATGTTGATGTCACACCTGGGTCGTCCGACAGAGGGTGAGTATGCGCATAAGTTTTCACTGCAGCCAGTTGCAGATGCATTGAGTCAGGCCTTGGGTCGTCCGGTGCCATTGATTCGAGATTGGATTGATGGTGTGGAAGTGGCTGTTGGTGAGGTGGTGTTATTAGAAAATGTGCGTTTCCTAGAAGGTGAGAAGCAATCATCGGCTGAGTTATCAAAAAAGATGGCGGCACTTTGTGACATTTTTGTGATGGATGCCTTTGGCACAGCGCATAGAGCGCAGGCATCTACTTATGGTGTTGCTGAGTACGCCAGCCAAGTATGTGCCGGTCCATTATTGGCCGCTGAACTTAAGGCCTTAGAGCACGCATTGAAAAAGCCTGTGCCGCCGATGGTTGCGATTGTAGGTGGATCTAAAGTTTCGACCAAATTAGCCTTACTTGAACAATTAATTGACCGAGTTGATCAGTTAGTTATTGGTGGTGGTATTGCTAACACCTTTATTGCAGCGGCAGGTCACTCAGTAGGGAAATCTCTATATGAGGCTGATTTAGTGCCAGTGGCAGCAAAGTTAATTAAACAAGCTGCAGCACGAGGCGCAGAGGTGCCAATACCGAGTGATGTTGTTTGTGCGAAAGCATTTTCAGCAGATGCTCCCGCTGAAATTAAAGCAGTGAGTGATATTGCAGCGGATGATCTAGTTTTGGATATAGGTCCAGAGAGCGCAAAGCATCTGGCTAGCTTGATGGCAGACGCAGGTACCATTGTCTGGAATGGCCCGGTCGGTGTTTTTGAGATCAAACAGTTTGCCGAGGGCACCCGAGTGCTCGGTGATGCGATAGCAAAGAGCCAAGCATTCTCAATTGCAGGTGGCGGTGATACTGTTGCAGCGATTGATAAATATAATTTAATTGAGAATATTTCATACATCTCAACCGGTGGCGGTGCTTTTCTGGAGTTTTTGGAAGGAAAGACATTGCCAGCAGTTGATATTTTGCAAAAACGAAAAGGACAGCTCGTCACATGATGCAGCGTAGAACTAAAATAATCGCCACCCTAGGCCCAGCGACCGACGACGAGCAAGTAATTGCCGATATCATTGAGGCGGGTGTTAATTTAGTCCGTCTTAACTTCTCGCATGGAAGCTTTGATGAGCACCGTATTCGAGTAGAGCGTGTGCGTAAAGTATGTGCTGAGAGAAACTACCATGTCGGTATTCTTGGCGATCTGCAGGGTGCAAAAATCCGAGTAGGGCGCTTTAAAGAAGGCAAGATCATGCTCGCGGTGGGCGATAAATTCGTTCTTGATGCGGACCTTGATTTAGAAGCAGGTGATCAAGAATCAGTAGGTCTTACTTATAAAGAATTAATCAACGATATCAGCGCAGGTGACAAACTCTTGCTGGATGATGGTCGTATTATTCTTGCGGTGGATGAGATTGTAGGCAATCGCGTTATGACCAGCGTTGATGTTGGTGGTGAACTGTCGAGTAGTAAGGGTGTGAATCGAATGGGCGGTGGTCTTTCTGCCGCAGCATTAACCGAGAAAGACCGCGAAGATATTTTACATGCGGCAGAACTGGATGTTGATTATCTCGCAGTATCATTTGTAAAGACAGCTGACGATGTTTATTTGGCACGCAAGCTACTACAAGAAGCCGGTGGTGATGCCGGTATCATTGCCAAGATTGAGCGCGCAGAAGCACTCGATATGATTGATGAAATCATGGAGGCTTCAGAAGTCATTATGATTGCGCGTGGTGACCTAGGTGTCGAGATTGGTGATGCTGATGTTCCTGGTGTACAGAAGTCTTTGATCTCTAGGGCGCAGGAAACAAAGTGTTTAGTAATCACGGCAACGCAGATGATGGAGTCAATGATTAGCAGTGCTATTCCGACAAGAGCAGAGATGTCAGATGTAGCCAATGCAGTATTAGATGGCACTGACGCCGTGATGTTGTCCGGTGAGACTGCGGTAGGTGATTATCCCGTTGAAGTGGTTGAAGCGATGAGCCGTGTTTGTCTTGCCTCGGAACGTCAAGATTTATTGCGATTCCAAACAGAGCGCATCAATCCAAGTTTAGAGCGAGTTGACGAAGGCATCGCAATGGCCGCCATGTTTTTAGCCAATCATCTTAAGGTCACCGCAATTGCAGCGCTGACTGAGTCTGGCTCAACAGCCTTGTGGATGTCACGAATTAACTCAACTATTCCAGTCTATGCCTTCACACGTCACGTCAAAAGTTTACGGCGTGTGACATTGTATCGTGGTGTCTTTCCGGCTTATTTAGATTTTATGAGTAAGACGCATGCGCAAGTGAATCGAGCGGCTATTGAAGTGCTTCAGAGTTGTAATGAAGTGGAAGATAATGATCTGGTGATACTAACAAAAGGTGACTTGATTGGTGTCGATGGTGGTACTAATGCGATGAAGGTACTACGTGTTGGGCATGTTATTGAAGAAGAGAATGATCCGGAAAGCAGTTAGTATTTAGGTGGCGCAATAGTTACCAATAATAATTATACAAAGAATATAGTCAAAGAATAGTGTTTGGGAGAGCAGAATGAATATTGAAGAATTAAGACAGACCGCAAGTGCAATGGTTGCTCCTGGTAAAGGTATTTTAGCTATGGATGAGAGTCATCCAACCTGTGGAAAACGCTTCAAGGCACTAGGGATTGCAGAGACGGAAGAGATGCGACAGGTGTATCGCGATATGTTGATTACGACGACTGGCTTATCAGATTACATTGGTGGTGCGATCTTGTTTGATGAAACCATCCGTCAAACATTATTAGATGGCACCCCTTTCCCAGAATATATGAAGGCTAATGGCATAGTTCCAGGGATCAAAGTAGATGCTGGCGCTAAGGTTTTAGTTGGGCATGAGAATGAAAAAATCACTGAAGGTTTGGATGGTCTGCGTGAGCGTTTGGCTGAGTATTATACGTTGGGCGCAAGATTTTCAAAGTGGCGTGCAGTCATTACTATTGGTGAGCACATGCCAAGCTGGGCATGTATTGAAGCCAATGCGCATGCTTTAGCGCGTTATGCAGCACTCAGTCAAGAAGCCAATATCGTACCTATCGTTGAGCCAGAAGTAATTATGGATGGTAATCATTCAATTGAGCGTTGTTATGAAGTGACTGAGTTAGCACAGCGAATTACCTTCCAGCAACTGCGTAATCAAGGGGTGGCGTTGGACGGTATGATCTTGAAGCCAAGTATGGTGATCTCGGGTACAAAGGCGAGTAATCGTGCGGATGTTGAAACAGTGGCCCGTGAAACAGTACGTTGCTTGCTGAATACAGTGCCGGCATCTGTTGCGGGTATTTCTTTCTTATCCGGTGGTCAAAGTGATGAAGAGGCAAGCGCGCATTTGAATGCCATGCATAACCTTGGTGTAGATCTACCCTGGCCTTTAACTTTCTCTTACGGTCGCGCACTACAGCAGGCATCAATGAAGGCTTGGAATGGCCAGCCTGAAAACGTTGCAAATGCACAGAAGATATTATTAGAACGAGCAGAGAATAATGGTAAGGCAGCAATGGGGCAATACAACCCAAAATAAAAGCATTCTGCTAACGCAATCAACTGATCATAAAAAAGGCCCGCGATGCGGGCCTTTTTTATGTCAGAGGTTTTGCTGATAGTACTAAGATATCGTCAATGAAGTGATGATTCTCTTCTTTAAAGACGAATCAAATTTAATAATTTATCCAAGGTGTTAGTCGACTCATTGGCATTATAGGGCAGCACAGGTTGCTTTAATCGTGCCCTTAAATCAGCGAGGTTATCCATTGCGATGTCTTCATCAGCAGTACTTGGAATCTGGTTGACGACAACAGCAAAACATTCCAAGCCACGCGATTCAATCGCCGCCAAGCTAAGTAGAGCCTGATTAATGCAACCTAAACGGTCACGCACAACAAGTATCACTTGAGCCTGCATGGCCTCTGCTAAATCGGCGTTGAGGCCATCGCTACACAGCGGTGAATAGAAACCTCCAGCACCTTCAACCAAGAGGACGTCGTCTTTTGCCTTGCCCTGAGAGGCAGCCAAAAGTTGTTCTACACTGACTGTTTCGTCTGCCAGTGTGATGGCTCGCTGAGGTGAAATTGCGGGTTCATAGCGATAACGACAGACGTCATCAAGCGAGCAGTTATCCGTGCTTGAGGCATTGTAGATGCTGACATAATCACTGGCATCAGCGGGCACTAATGTAGTGCCCTGGCGTTGACAGCCAGACTCAATCGGCTTGCGCACACTGAGTGTAAGCCCAGACTTTAATAGTCTCTCTGTAAGGCGCGTGCCGATAAATGTTTTGCCGACGTCAGTGTCGGTTCCTGTGATAAAAATCGTTTTCATAACGTGACCAGTTTAACGAAGAATGAGTTAGACCACAGCTACTATACGTTGATAATCTTGAATAAGAGTATGCTGGCTCGCATGATATTGACATTTCTTCAGCTAAAAATTTCCATTTTTTTAATTCTATCGATATTGAGCTTAAGCCTAAGCCCAGCGTGGGCTGCTGCTGGTCTGGGTAACTGGAGCCAGATGTGGAATGAAGAGAAAGGTCTGCTGGACGTTAAATTACTTTTTAAGCGGCAAGACTGTGCCTTGACTGAAGAGCTTTTTCTTGAGGTTGAAGGCTTACCACATTTAGAAAAAGTATTAACAGCACAACAGTTTGCAGTGCTAACGATTCCAGAAAAGCCAGAGGCTAGTCGGTGGTTCTTGATTGCGACTGGAGAAAAGCCAAATGCTGGCTACACTCTTAGTCTTGCAGGCATTAATTCGTATACGGATTATAAGAAACTAACTTTTATTTGGGGCAAGCCGGAGGCAGGGCATATGTATACACAGGCTATCGTGAGCCCTTGTCTACTGATTGAGTTACCTGCTGGGAGTCGCTTGCCAATCCTCGTGGTCGACCACGAGGGTAGCAAGCGTCACCGTTTTACTGCAGAGTAATCATAGACTGATTAGTCACGCGGCTTAGGACGACTCAAGGTTTTCTTTGGACCTTTGCCAGCGAATTTTCCAGAACCGCCTGGTTTACGCTGTGAGCTACGTGGCTTTTTATCACTACGTGGCTTGCGTGGCGCGGCTGACTCTTTGCCACCTTCAGATGCTTTGCCAATATTGATTTGCTGTCCAGCAATCCAAATACCTTTTAATTGTGAAAGGACGTCATCAGGCATGCCTTCAGGTAAATCAACTAAGCTGTGGTCATCATAAATTTTGATGTGGCCGATATGTTTGCTATCAAGCCCTGCTTCGTTTGCAATGGCGCCGACAATATTTCCAGGCTTAACCTCATGATCATGGCCGACTTCAATGCGAAAACGTTCCATGCCAGCTTCCAACTCGCGATCAAATACTCTGCGCTTATTCTCATCACGACGACCTTCAGAGCGAGAACCTTCGTCACGATTTGATCGTGGCTTACGTTCTTTACGACCACGGCCATCACCTGAATCTGATGAAAAGGCTTTGCTTTTTATAGGCTTATTGCTGAGTAGTAATGGGGTGTCACCCTGTACCATTCGAGCCAACGCAGCACCAATTTCAACAGCAGGAATATTGTGCTCTTGCTCAAATTTCTCAATCAAACCAGAGAAGAAACTTAAATCTTCATTAGCTAAGGTATCACTGATGCGTTGATTGAATTTCTCAATACGCTTGTCATTAATGAGATTGGCGGAAGGCAGCTCCATCATCTCAATCTTGCTCTTAGTAGCGCGCTCGATGGCACCAAGTAAACGCTTTTCTCTTGGCGCTACGAAGAGGATAGCCTCACCACTACGACCGGCACGACCGGTACGACCGATACGATGCACATAGGACTCGGTGTCGTAAGGAATATCATAGTTGATAACATGACTGACGCGTTCAACATCAAGACCACGCGCCGCAACATCAGTCGCGACTAAGATATCAATCTTCCCAGACTTGAAGTGCTGGATGGTGCGCTCACGTTGGCTCTGTTGAATGTCACCATTAATCGGTGTCGCAGCATAACCACGTGCCTGTAATTTTTCAGCAAGTTCAGTGGTGGCTGTTTTTGTGCGCACAAAGAGGACGATACCATCAAATGTTTCGGCTTCTAAAATTCGGGTTAGCGCATCTAGCTTATGCACGCCACTGACAGGCCAGTAACGCTGTCGAATAGTCTCGGCAGTGGTCGTCTTTAGCTCGATAGTGACCTGATGTGGGTCATTTAAATATTTAGTCGCAATCCGTCGAATCTGATTCGGCATGGTGGCCGAGAATAATGCGATTTGGCGATCTGATGGTGTCTGATCCAAGATCCACTCGACATCATCAATAAAGCCCATACGTAACATCTCATCGGCTTCATCAAGCACTAAGGTGGTCAGGTTACCCAGGTTCAATGTGCCACGTCGCATATGGTCCATGACACGACCCGGGGTACCAACAACGACGTGTACGCCACGCTGTAGGGCACGAATTTGGCCACGATAATCTTGCCCACCGTAAATCGGAAGGACATGAAAACCATCCAGTTTTGAGGCGTATTTTTGAAACGCCTCAGCAACTTGGATAGCGAGCTCTCGAGTCGGCGCTAAGACCATGACCTGAGGATCTTTTTGTTTTAAATCTAGATTCGATAGGATCGGCAACGCAAAGGCAGCGGTTTTACCGGTACCTGTTTGTGCCTGACCTAATACATCCTTACCCTCTAAGATAAGTGGGATGGTGCGTGCTTGAATCGGTGATGGTGTCTCGTAACCAACCGTGTCGAGCACGGCTAAGAGTTCTTTCTTGAGATCAAATTGATCAAAAGACGTGATGCTTTCTTCGGACATTGGGTGCCTTAATCTATGTATGAGGGCCTAAGCCCGCTAAGAAGAGCGATTAGTAAGCTAAAAGCCGTGCGGCTGCTTCTTCGTATCTCGCTTGAGTGTTTTCGACGATTTCATGTGGTAGCTCTGGTCCCGGGGCTGTTTTATTCCAGTCCAAGGTCTCTAGGTAGTCACGGATATATTGCTTATCAAAGCTGTTGGGGCTCTGTCCTGACTGATATTCATCAGCTGGCCAGAAGCGAGATGAGTCTGGAGTCAGCACTTCATCGATCAAAGTGAGCTGTCCGTCCTTATCTATTCCAAATTCAAACTTAGTATCAGCAATAATGATGCCTTTTTCTAAAGCATAATCAGCCGCTGATTGATAAAGCTTGATACTAATATCGCGTACCTGAGTCGCTAGATCTTCACCGAGTAGCTTAACCGTCTCTTCGAAAGAGATGTTTTCGTCGTGCTCACCCACCGCGGCCTTAGTTGAAGGCGTAAATAGAGTGTTAGGTAATTTTCCAGCTAGCGGAATGTCCGCTGGCAATGAAATACCACAAACTGTGTGGCTGGTTTCATATTCTTTCCAACCCGAACCAATGAGGTAACCACGAACTATGGCTTCAATGGGTAGGGCCTTTAGACGTTTAACAATCATGCTGCGACCTGCAGCCTGCTCGTATTCGTCAGTCGTTAGATTGAGGTCATCTAAGCTCATGTCACTGAGTTGATTAGGAACCTGCTTGGCAAAGTATTGGAACCAAAACGCTGATACTTCAGTCAGTAGAGCGCCTTTTTGTGGGATTGGCGTCGGCATAATGACGTCAAAAGCCGAGATACGATCAGTCGCAATCACTAACATGTGCTCATCATCAACACGATAGATATCACGCACCTTGCCGCGGTGTAGGATTTCTAAGCTGTCAAAGTTGGTATGATGGACGCTGCGTGTCATTCGATATCCTGATCAATAAGGGCGGCAATTGTAGTGCCATTGGCTTCAAATGGATATAGAACACAGGATATAGTACTAGCCTTATGACGCAAAAAGTTGGAAAATGCGCGTTTTTATCGGTAAGAGTGCACAAATATGGCCAAAATTGGCATTATCATGGGCAGTGACAGTGACTGGCGCATCATGCAGGCAGCTGATCATATGTTGAATGAGTTCGACGTCGACCACGAATCTAAGGTGGTTTCGGCACATCGAACTCCCGAGCTTTTATTTGAGTACGCGCGCACAGCGCGCGCGCGCGGACTGCAATGCATTATTGCCGGAGCGGGGGGTGCAGCGCATCTACCCGGGATGACGGCAGCAATGACTGATGTGCCAGTATTGGGCGTACCTGTGCCCGGGAAGCATCTTGAAGGTCAGGATTCACTCTTATCTATCGTGCAAATGCCTAAGGGTATCCCCGTTGCTACCTTTGCAATTGGTGAGGCTGGCGCTGCTAATGCCGCACTCTTTGCTATTGCGATGATGGCGAATACAGATGCCGCCCTAGCTGAGAAATTGGCTGCTTTCCGCGCAACACAGCGCGATCAGGTCTTGGCTAAAGTGTTACCACCGGCCTAACGCTTGATTAGCGTTTGCCTTTAATCGTCACATATTCACCGCATAATTAGCAGAGTCAAAACAATACAATGTCATTAGACGTAACATTTCCCTTACAACCTGGTGCCGTTCTAGGCATGTTGGGTGGTGGTCAACTAGGCCGCATGTTTGCCTTGGCCGCCGCCGAAATGGGTTACCAGGTTTGGGTCTATGACCCGAATGAAGTCAGTCCTGCTGGTGAAGTCGCCTATCGCCATATTCAAGCGGCCTATGATGACGAAAGTGCCTTGGCTGAATTTGGTCAGGCCTGTGCCGTCGTCACCACCGAGTTTGAAAATATTCCAGCAGATACACTGCGCTACTTACAACGCTATTGTCAGGTCTGTCCTAATCCTAATGCAGTTCATATTGCGCAGCATCGGATTAGAGAAAAAACCTTTGTTAATGATTTAGGGATTCCAACCTCTGCATTTAAAGCGATCAACTCGCTGGAAGATATTGAGACTGCAACAGAGCTTAACTTTCCTTGTATCTTGAAAACAGCAGAGTTTGGCTATGATGGTAAAGGTCAGGCAGTGGTTGAGACTATGGCTGCTGCAAAAAATGCCTTTACGGAAATGGGTAGTATTGCCTGTATCTTAGAAGAGAAAATCCAACTTGAGAGTGAAATATCAGTCGTCTTGGGTCGGAATCAACAGGGTGAGATTAGCTTCTTCCCGGTGGCGCGAAACGTTCATAAAGATGGCATCCTACATATCAGTAGTGTGCCCGCCGAAGTCAGTGATGAGTTGCAAACCTATGCCTGTGAACTAGCGCAGCGCATTGCTGAAAATCTCGACTATGTTGGCATTATGGCGGTTGAGTACTTCATCGATCAAGAACAACAATTATTGGTCAATGAAATTGCACCACGGGTGCATAACAGTGGCCACTATTCACAAGATGCCTGTTCCATTTCACAATTTGAACAGCAGGTCAGAGTGCTTTGTGGCTGGGTACCTGCTGACACGCGATATCATACACCGGTAGCAATGGTGAATATTCTTGGTGATGCTTGGCAGGAAGGTGAGTTAGCCGCCGAGTCTTTATATAACAATGTTAATATCAAGGTTCATATCTACGGTAAAGCGGGGGCTAAACCAGGACGTAAAATGGGCCACTTTAATGTCTTAGCTGAATCAGTGGCTGATGCAATTAAGTTGGGTGAAGCCGCTTACCAACAGATGATGAAGCCTCCGGCTTGATGAGCCAGTCTATCCCAGAGTTATTCCCCGCATTCCGCATTCATGCTGCTGACGGCTTTCAAGGGGCTGCAGTAGAACACATATCCTTAGACCAGCTAAGCCCTGGCAATGTCGTTATCGCCGTGGAATATTCCAGCGTTAATTTTAAAGATGCCCTTGCCGGCAGTGGCAAAGGAAAAATTCTGCGTGTAGCTGAGCTTAATGGAGGGATCGATCTAGCAGGCACTGTCGTCGCTTCTGAGCATGCTGATTTCCTGCCAGGTCAAAAAGTATTAGCCAATGGTAGTGGCTTAAGCGAAGTGCATGATGGCGGTTACAGCCACTATGCCCGGCTACCTGCGGAGTGGTTGGTGCCGTTGCCAGAAGCTCTAGATACGCGCAGTGCGATGATTTTAGGTACCGCTGGTTTTACTGCCGCCTTAGCCGTGCAAAGACTTTTGGATAATCATCAGCAGATAGAGCAGGGACCTATTGTGATCACCGGAGCTAGTGGTGGTGTCGGGAGTTTTGCTGTGCAGTTATTAGCTCAGCTTGGCTTTGAAGTGGTCGCGATGACCAGAAAGCAAGAACACCATGACTATCTGTATGCCTTAGGTGCGCAAGCAGTGCAGCATAGTGATGAGTTGAAAAAAGATGCTCGCCCAATGTTGAAGGGACAATGGGGTGGTGCCATCGATAACTTGGGTGGTGATGCCCTCGCTAGTTTGAGTAAAACAGTCAAGCCATGGGGAAATATTGTCAGTGTTGGAATGGCTGCCGGTGTCGAGTTAAATACCAGCACCATGCCTTTTATTCTGCGAGGTGTTTCCATTTTAGGAGTAACTTCTGCCGCCTGCCCACATGCCTTAAGAAAAAACATTTGGCAGCGCTTAGGTAATGACTGGCTGCCGCAAAAATTAGAAGCAGTCTGTGCTGCAGAAATAGGTTTAGAAGGCTTACCTGAGGCGTTTGATGCCTTATTGAAAGGGCAGGTACAGGGACGGCAGTTAGTTCGCGTTAAGGCTTAAGTAGCAAAGAAGGCATAAGATAAAAACACAGCAGCAGAAATTCCTGCAGCATCTGCCAACAAGGCACAGGCAATTGCGTATCGAACCTTTGTAATACCAACAGCGCCACAATAAACAGCCAACACATAAAAGGTAGTTTCAGTCGATCCCTGCATCACCGCAGCTACCTTTGCTGGAAAAGATTCCACGCCCTCTGTCTGCATCACTTCTAACATGGCAGCACGAGCACCACTGCCACTGAAAGGCTTCATCAAGGCGGTGGGTAATGCGTCAACAAATGCGGTATCGATATGCAGCAAATTAAAGCAATAACTGAGTCCGGAAATAAGGCCAGCGAGTAGACCACTAACACGCAGCATCGCAATCGCCAATAACATCGCCACCAAATAAGGGATCAATTCAATCGCTGTCTGAAAGCCCTGCTTAGCGCCACTGACAAAGGCGGCATAGACATCGATCTTCTGACGTAGGCCGGCAATCAGAAACAGCGCAATAATGGCAAATAATGTGAAGTTGGCAAAGAGCTGCGCTTGTTGACTCATTTGTTCAGCAGGTAGATTCAAAAAATACACAGCAAGAGCGATTGGAACGGCACTTAGGCCAGCAAGATATAAAAGGACTGTGCGGTTGAAGAGATCGAGTTTCTGCATATAGGCGACACTGAAGAGCCCGACCAAGGTCGAGGTGAACGTGGCCAGTAGAATAGGGATGAATACTTCAGTGGGATAGAGCGCGCCTTGTTGTGCGCGGAATAAAAAAACGCTGATTGGAAGAACAGTTACTGATGAGGTGTTAAGGACGAGAAAAAGAATCTGCGCATTCGATAAGGTATCTGCTGTCGGATTATTTTTCTGTAACTGCTGCATGGCTCTGATGCCAAGAGGGGTTGCAGCATTGTCTAGGCCGAGAGCATTCGCTCCTAGGTTCATCGTAATAGCCCCCATAGCGGGGTCTCTTTTTGCTAGTTCAGGCATTAACTTTCGAAATAGAGGGTCTAAGGCAATCGCGACACGCTCAATCAATCCTGCTTGCTCAGCAATCTTGAAGAAGCCTAGCCACACCGCCATGAGTCCAACGAGACCAATAGCAATCTCAACACTAAGCCCCGCAGTACTGAATAAAGCACGGATTGCTTGGTCAAATATAAGGGTGTTACCAAAAAATAGTAATTGGATCAGGCAGGCGAGGAACGAAATAAGAATGCAACCGGCCCAAAACCAATTCAGCATTGGCTAGCGACCAATGGCCAAATAGAAGGGTAGCCACATGATAATAATGAATGCGACAGCAGCAAGTTCTGTCCAGAGGATGATACGAAAGCGCCTGCTCTCTTCACCGCTGCTGTCACTGGCACGTATTTTGGACATTAAAGCATCAAATAAGATAACCATGATAAACAGCGGTGCAGCTGCTGGTGCGACTAAGGTCTGCACCATTTCCCAGCCAGAATAGGAAATATAAGAGCCTGGTTCAGGGCGTATTAAGACATCGAAGATGCCAAGGGCAATTAAACCGCCGCGGAGTATGCCTAAGGACTTTAGATAATTCATAGAAACTAATCAAAAAAATAAAAACCCAGTGTAGCAAAAATGTCACTAGCTAGCTGCGGCATAAAGCGGTTGAATATTTAATTGAAGCCAAGCTGTAGATGACATGTTGGTATGCATTAATATAAGAGCGCTATACTTATTTTTGAATCTAAGAAATGATGATTACGATGTTTAGTTATAAGGGATTTAGAAATGAAAAAATTAGTACTTAGTTTATGTGTTCTGCTGACACCATTCTCGATGTTATTTGCCGATGGTCATGTCTCGATAGCGGCGAAAGATGCGGCGGTTTATTTTATTCAGCCAATTGATGGGCAGACCCTGTCGGCACCAGTGACGGTGCGCTTTGGTCTTAGTGGTATGGGAGTTGCGCCTGCTGGTGTTAAAAAGCAGAACACCGGTCATCACCATCTGTTAATTAATCTAGAACAACTGCCCGATCTATCAAAGCCACTGCCTGCAAATGAGCATGTGAGGCATTTTGGTGGCGGTCAGACAGAAGTGGTTTTAGACCTGCCTAAGGGTGAGCACCGTCTGCAATTGTTACTCGGCGATCATCATCATATTCCACATCAACAAGCGGTTATGTCTGAAGTGATTACAATCACAGTCAGATAACTTAGCGGCTGCTATCGATGAAGTTAGGGGCCATATTCTTCACCAGCAAATAGGCTTAGCAGTGTCTGGCTGTGGCTAGAACACTAGCCTGATGAGGCTGAGCAAGGCAAGGCTGCCTGTGTTGCTGAGCAAGGCAACTAAAATGCTTTGCCGGTAACGCATTGTTGAGTAAAGATTAAGTAGATAGCTACTGACCATAATAGCGAGCAAGTAATTAACTCCAGGGATAGCGCAATAAAGAGCGCTAAGCTGGGAGCTGAATACAGCAGCCCAGAGACGTGTTGAGCTTAGCGCGATGTCGGTTGTCTCTGTGTCTTGACGCTGATTAATTTGACTGATGGTAAGCCATATGAAAAGGCTGTTAGAGAGGAGGTTGATTATGAAGTCGTTTAAACTGATGAGTAACATTGGTGCTAAGGCTCATGTCTAAGGGGGTGTTGTTTTTAAAACAGCAAAACCTATCTAATTGTTTATCAATATATTTAATTAAAATAATAACATACTGTTCTGTTTATGCTCAAGTTAGGGGCTCTCATAGCTGTTGTTTAGGGCTATCCAGAATGAGATCACCAGACCCTCTCTGATGGTGTTTTTTTTTAGCCCATTAGGCCGGTAAAATACGTCTGATTATTATTTTGCGATATTCTTTGATTATCGTAATCGTGCAATGGAGCGTTAGCGAAAAAGCATTCGTGCAGTCGCTGAATTAAGGAGTAGTTATGAAAGCAATTATCTTGGCAATGGCCGCTGTAGTGAGTTTAAGTAGTGGCTTGGTACAGGCCGCTGATATTGACGCAGGTAAAGCTAAAGCAGCAAGTTGTGCTGGCTGTCATGGTGGTGCCGGCATTAGCCCAGCACCGATGTATCCGAATTTAGCTGGGCAAAAAGAAATGTATTTATATCAGCAACTGGCAGCATTCCAAAGCGGCGAACGGAATAACGCGATGATGGCATCCATGGTTGCTGGCTTAAGTGACGATGATATGAAAAACATTGCAGCCTACTACGCCAGTCTGTCTTGCCAGTAAGGGTGATTAGATCTAGACCCTCTAGATCAGATTAATCTGTAGGTAAAACAAATGCGAACAACTGATTGACTGCTGAGCCAATCCGCTGTTCGCATTTTATTTATAGACTGACGTGTTCTAAGCCCAGAGCAATAACTAAAACCACCAATCCAATCAATAAGTTAAGTCCAACTAGCTGACGAATTTGAGCTAAGCTCTTAGCCCCTTCTGGAAAATTTTCTGCCTTCACAGCACGCCTGAGTTTCTGATAGGGCGCAAAAAACACATGCAGATAAATTAAGATCATGACAAGGCCTAGAGCCTGCATGAGATGTACGTGCAAACCGACAGAAGCAAAGCCATTAAAGAATGAGAAGATCATCCAGTAACCCGTTAAGGGTAATAAAATGACTGCCAGCCAGACCCATACGAAAAAGCGTTGTAAGGTTTGAGACCATAGGGTTAAGCGTTCTGCTGGTGCCAGCACAGTAGCGGCTGCGGGGCGCAGTGCGACATAAGCGAAGAACATACCGCCGACCCAAATAACAGCACTGATGCCGTGTAAAGTCATAGCTAAGGGGTAGATTAGGCTGTCTAAGGTCATAATGTCTGCTCACAATGAAAAGTCAGCTCAGTATAGAGTAACAAGGCAACCGACAATACTGACTTCAGCGCTATGCAAAGCGCCATGAGCTAGGCTAAAGTTGCGTTAGTGAGTCTTAGAAAAGGAAACATCATGGAAAACTGGATTGCGCCCTCAATTTTGGCGGCCGATTTCGCCCGTTTAGGTGAAGAAGTCGATAATGTATTGGCCGCAGGTGCGGATATTGTGCATTTCGACGTTATGGATAACCATTATGTGCCTAATCTAACGATCGGCCCCTTGGTCTGTGAGGCCTTGCGTAAACATGGTGTGACAGCGCCGATTGATGTGCATCTCATGGTCTCTCCAGTTGATCGCTTGATCGCTGACTTCGCTGCTGCCGGTGCTAGTTATATTACCTTCCATCCAGAAGCGAGTGATCATATCGATCGAAGTTTAGAGCTGGTTCGCGGCAGTGGCTGTAAGAGTGGTTTGGTGTTTAACCCAGCAACGCCTCTACACTATCTCGATTACGTGATGGATAAGGTCGATATGATTTTGTTGATGTCAGTTAACCCCGGCTTCGGCGGGCAATCCTTTATTCCTTCCACCCTAGATAAAGTGGTTCAGGTGCGCGAGCGAATTCAGGCCTCAGGTCGAAATATTCGCTTAGAGGTTGATGGTGGCATAAAGATTGATAATATCGCAGCAATTAAGGCGGCCGGTGCCGATACCTTTGTTGCAGGCTCGGCTATTTTTAATAGTGAGGATTATGCAGCGGCCATAGCAGCCATGCGCCAAGAACTGGACGTGGCTGAAGGATTGGCCTTGTGACCAAGCAGTTAAAAAAGCCAGAATGGCTTTGTTTCGATTTAGACGGCACCTTAGTGGATAGTGTCCCTGATATTGCAGCGGCGATGAATTACGCCCTCAAAGCTATGGGCTTGATGCCGGCAGCAGTTGCAGAAGTCCGTAACTTTATTGGTGATGGGGCTTATTCCTTGCTGCAGCGCGGTTTGCGACATGCTGGATTGGAACAGCCGAGTGAGGCGGAGATGTCTCAGGCTAAGCAATACTTTGATCAGGCCTATGCTGAAGGGATTAGCGCAGAGAGTATCTGTTATCCTGACTGCGAAAACGTATTAGCCGCATTTTCAGAGCAGGCGATAGCGCTGGCCTTAGTGACTAACAAGCCACGCCAGTTTGTGCCACCTTTGTTGCAGCGCTTGGGCTTATCTGATTACTTCCCTGTGTTGCTTTGTGGTGATGATCTAGCGCAAAAGAAACCACATCCTGCGCCCATTCAAGCGGCCGTGGCGCAAATGCAGAAAGAAGTCAGCAGTGGATATATGATTGGCGACTCAGTCACTGATATGGAAGCTGCTTGGCGAGCCGGTGCGGGTGCAATTTATATGTCCTATGGCTATAATCGCGGCATCTCAGTCGAACAATTTAATCCCATACGATTAAATGGACTAGCGCAATTATTAGATTTATTTGAACGAGAGTAGTGGATGTTTCATATTCCGATAAAAGAATGGCAGTTTCATCAGCGTTGGCGTACATAGTGTGTCTAACGTGTTGCAAACTAATGTCTGTTTTTTTTAATTTGAATTTGAGTACCCATGAAGCCATCAACTTTTTCTGAATATGCCAAACAGGGGTTTAGTCATGTCCCTGTCGTGCGTGAGGTCGGCGCCGATCTCGATACGCCACTCAGTGCTTATCTCAAGCTGGCTAACAAGCCTTATAGTTTTCTCTTTGAATCTGTCCATGGCGGTGAACGCTGGGGTCGTTATTCAATTATTGGCCTGCAATGTGATGAAGTTATCTCTGTGCGTGGACAAGAAATTGTTAGGAAACAACAAGGGCACATAGTTGAGCAGCTAGTGCATGCTGACCCATTGGCCTGGATAGAAAATTATCGTCAACAATTTAAGTTGCCAGAGATTGCTGGGCTGCCACGATTTATCGGTGGCTTGGTTGGTTATTTTGGCTATGAAACTATCCGCTATATCGAACCGAGATTGGCTAAAGAGCAAAAACCTGATGCGCTGAATGCGCCTGATATTTGTTTGATGACCAGTGGCGAGTTGCTCGTCTTTGATAGTCTCAAGTCTTCTGTGTTTATTGTCTTATTAGTGTCAACAGAGGATGCAGCTAACTTAGCAAAAGCGCAGTTACGCATTGATGAGCTCGCTGCTGGAATGCAGCAGAAAGTATCTCTGCCTGTACTAGACCTGAGTGATAAGCCAGCCACTGATCTTGATTTTGTTTCTGGCTTTAGCCAAGCAGGCTTTAAGATAGCGGTTGAAGAAGCACGAAATTATATTGAGCAGGGTGATGCCATGCAGGTGGTTTTATCACAGCGTCTCAGTGCGCCGTTTCATGGTGAACCCTTAGATGTCTACCGTCATCTACGTCGCTTGAATCCATCACCGCATATGTATTATTTAGATATGGGTGACTTTCAAATTGTTGGCTCGTCACCTGAGATTTTAGTGCGACAAGAAGAGCAGCAAGTGACCCTGCGGCCGATTGCAGGAACACGCCCACGCGGTGCTAATGCTGAAGAAGATCTAGCTCTGGAAAAAGAACTACTCAGTGACCCTAAAGAATTAGCAGAACATTTGATGCTCATTGATCTTGGGCGTAATGATGTTGGGCGTATCGCCAAGACAGGTACTGTAGAGCTCACTGATAAAATGATTATTGAGCGTTACTCGCATGTTATGCATATCGTCTCAAACGTCACTGGTGAGTTGTTAGATGACTATTCAAGTATGGATGTTTTGCGTGCGACCTTCCCAGCAGGCACAGTTTCCGGCGCACCAAAGATTAGAGCTATGGAAATAATTGATGAGTTGGAGCCGATTAAGCGTGGTGTTTATTCTGGCGCTATTGGTTATCTCTCATGGTACGGTGATATGGATACTGCTATTGCGATTCGCACAGCTGTGATACAAGATAAAACGATTCATGTGCAGGCCGGTGCAGGCATTGTGTATGACTCTATTCCAGAGAATGAATGGCAAGAAACCATGAATAAGGCGAAGGCCGTATTACGTGCAGCTGCGCTGGCTGAGAAGCCAGCCAAGCAATAGCAGGAAAGTAAAACTATGCTTCTGATGATCGATAACTATGATTCCTTTACCTATAATCTGGTGCAGTATTTTGCTGAGCTAGGTGAGCAGGTGAAAGTGGTGCGTAACGATGCCATTGGTCTGCAGGAAATCACGCAAATGAAACCGGAGCATATTGTTTTATCGCCTGGTCCTTGCACGCCTAATGAAGCCGGTATTTCATTGCAAGTAGTTGAAGAGTTTGCAGGAAAGATTCCATTGCTAGGTGTCTGTCTTGGGCATCAAACTATCGGCCAAGCCTATGGTGGAAAAATAGTACGAGCTAACGACATCATGCACGGCAAGACTTCTCCGGTGCATCATCATGATCAGCATATGTTTAAAAACTGCTCGCAACCTTTTACTGCGACGCGTTACCACTCATTAGTCATCGATAAAAGTAGTCTGCCTGACTGTTTGCAGGTCACCGCATGGACAGAAACTGCAGATGGCCAGATCGATGAAATTATGGGTGTTCGGCATAAAGAGTTGGCGGTGGAAGGTGTGCAGTTTCATCCGGAATCAATCCTTACAGACTTTGGCCACCATGTGCTGAAGAACTTTGTTGAACAAAATTAATATGAGTGTCATTCAAGAGCACCTAAGTAAGCTAATTGCAGGTCAAGACTTAACCTCGGTTGAGATGGAGGCTGCGATGGACAGCATCATGCAAGGTCAGGCAACGGCAGCTCAAATTGCAGGTTTTATCGTCGCCTTGCGAATAAAAGGTGAGACGGTTGATGAATTGGCTGCAGCAGCACGCGTCATGCGAAGGCTCTCAAGCAAGGTGGATTTAGGTGAAGAGGATTTAGTCGACACCTGTGGCACTGGCGGTGATGGCCAGAAAACATTTAATATCTCAACAGCCTCAGCGATTGTGGCGGCCTCTGCTGGCGTTAAGATCGCCAAACATGGTAATCGATCCGTCTCGAGCAAGACCGGTAGTGCCGATGTGCTAGAAGCGCTGGGCGTGCGTTTGGATGTGACACCAGCAGTTATTGCTAACTGTGTGCGCGAGGTCGGTATCGGCTTTATGTTTGCGCCGATGCATCATAGTTGTATGAAACATGCGATTGCTCCGCGCAAAGAGTTGGCCGTGCGCACCTTATTTAATCTACTCGGACCACTAACCAATCCAGCCGGTGCAAAAAGGCAGGTGATGGGTGTGTTTGATGATGTCTGGTTAGAGCCTCTAGCGAGGGTGTTGGATAGCCTCGGCAGTGAGCACTGTCTAATCGTGCATGCTGATGATGGTTTAGACGAGATAAGCATCTCAGCCGCCACGCAAGTGTGTGAACTTAAATATGGTGAGATCACGCGGTTTCAAATCAAACCCGAAGACTTTGGTTTAGAACGCGCTGATGGCAACGCAATTCAAGTTGAAGATGCGGCAGAGAGTGCAGCGATGATTCATGCGGTCTTCGCCGGTGAGCAAGGCCCAGCAGCAGATATTGTTAGCCTCAATGCTGGGGCTGCGATCTATATTGCAAAACAAGCTCCCTCGTTATCGGCGGCTGTTGAGATAGCCGCCAAGCAACTCCAATCTGGAGCGGCTGCTAAGACCTTAGCCGCACTAATAAAATTCACGACAACCGCAGCATAAACCAAGCCAGAGAAATTATGAGCAACGAAGTCCCAGAAATTTTAGAGAAAATCCTTACCCACAAACGCGCTGAGGTAGAAGAAAAGAAAACCCGTGTGGCCGAGTCACTGATGCAGGAGTGGGCGCAGGATAACATTGGTGATAAAAGACCGTTTGAGCAGATGCTACGTGCAGCGATAAGTGCTGATAAGCCGGGTGTCATTGCTGAGATTAAACGTGCCTCACCTAGCCAAGGGATTTTACGTGAAAACTTTGATCCGATGTCGATTGCTAGTAGTTATCAATTCGGTGGTGCAACCTGTCTCTCAGTCTTGACTGACAGTGAGTTTTTTAAGGGCGGCGGTCCAGCATTAGAATTCGCTCGTAAATCATGTGGTTTACCAGTGTTGCGTAAGGATTTCATTATTGATCCTTATCAAATTTATGAGACCAAGGCGCTGACTGCAGATTGTGTTTTGTTAATTGTGTCGGCACTGACAGATGAAGCCTTAGTGACTTTGTATGAGCTCGCAAAAAAATTAAATTTAGATGTCTTGATTGAGGTGCATGACGAGCAAGAAATGCAACGTGCTCTGGCCTTGAAGCCAACGTTAATTGGTGTCAATAATCGGGATCTGCATACCTTTGAAGTTGATCTGGACACCACCTTGCGTCTGCGCGATATGGTGCCACCTGAAGTAGCTCTGGTGACTGAGAGTGGTATTCACTCGCTAGAAGACATCGCAAAAATGCGTGAGAATGATATCCACCTATTTTTGGTCGGTGAAGCGTTTATGCGTGCAGAAGATCCGGGTAAGAAATTAAAAGAATTATTTTTCCCTAATCGTAGCTATTAGAATATCTGGCTGATACCGGTCTGAGTTTAAGGTTTAGGAAATGATGGATAAGGAACCAAAGATCAGCCTATATGGTTTTAACAACCTGACAAAGACGCTGAGTTTTAATTTTTATGATATTTGTTATGCGAAAAATAAACGCCAGCGCGATGCATATCTTGACTATATTGATGAGACTTATAACAGTCAGCGATTGACTGAAGTATTAGCGCAGGTAGCAAAGATTATTGGCGCTAATATTCTTAATATCGCCACTCAAGACTATGAGCCTAGTGGCTCTAGTGTGACTATGTTGATCTCGGAAGAGGATGCTCATGATGTTGAGGATCCTCGCAGTCCCAGTGTTGTTGCGCACTTAGATAAAAGTCACTTAACTGCACACACTTATCCTGAATCACATCCAGACGGTGGCATCAGTACCTTCCGCGCTGATCTCGATATTTCCACCTGTGGTCGTATTTCACCGTTAAAAGCACTCAACTTTTTAATCGATAGTTTTGATGAAGACATTGTCATCATGGATTATCGCATCCGTGGCTTTACGCGTGATGTTGAGGGCAAGAAATTCTATAAAGACCATTCTATCTCGTCTATTCAAGATTATCTGTCAGAGCGCACACGCGCTCAATATCAACTGATTGATGTCAATGTCTACCCGGAAAATTTCTTTCATACAAAGATGATGCTGAAAGAGTTCGATTTTGAGAGTTATCTCTTCGGGCAGGGTTCAGCTGATATGAGTGCAGCTGAGATTGAAGTGGTCGAGAAACACCTTAAAAAGGAAATGACAGAGATTTTTTATGGCATGAATATGCCAGACTAAATCCAGTAGGCGCCACTGGTCATACCTTTAGAGACCAGCATCATGATTTTTTTGAGCGGCTTAGGTAATTCATGTGCGCCCAGTTTCCTAGCCTCTTCACCGTGACGACGTTCGTCATCGCGCATCTGTTCTAGGATCATTCGGCTACGGCTATCTGCCTGAGGTAACAGTCCTAGGTGATTATCTAAATGATGTTCCACCTGTGCCTCTGTCTCTGCAACAAAACCCAGACTCCAGCGATCACCAACCCAGCCAGCCGTGGCACCCAACAGGTAGGACGAGCTATACCAAAAAGGGCTTAACAGACTGCGCGGTGCTTGCAACTCTGCTAGTCGAGTTTCACACCAGGCGAGGTGATTCAGTTCCTCTTGCGCTGAGCTTTCCATTTGACGCAGCGTTTCTTGATTGTGCGCTGTTAGTGCTTGGCCGTGATAAAGCCCCTGTGCAGCAATTTCGCCCGCATGATTGACGCGCATTAACCTTGCTGACTCAAGCGACTCTTGAAGACTGAGATCATCCTCTGTCATCGCTGCTGCTGGGTAGGCGGCTGAAACTGTTCTGCGTTGTAATGTGACCACACGCAGGCCACGGTCAAACTCCTGAATGAGTCGGTCGGCTAGACTGAATTGGCGTAATGGTTTTCTGGATAGATCAGGCATGCGTCAAGGTTAACTCAATTGTCTAGCCAGTAACTCAATCGGATGGATGATGTCTATCTTTTGTACGCGTCTGTCCAACGCCATGCGTAACTGACTGCTGCAGCCAACATTGGCTGATAACACGAGGTCGACCTCTGCCGCAGCGATGGTCTGGGCCTTACGCTGAGCTAACGCGTGGTTGCTCGCCTCCGGCGTTATTAATTGCACGCCACCAGCGCCACAGCAGTGCAAATTATCATTGAATTCATGCACCTCAAGCTGCGGTATCTTCGCCAATAACTGGTGCATTGCGGCCACTGCTGCGGGGTTCGCATGCAGGCTGCAAGGGACATGAAGTAATACCTTCTTATTTAGGCCGCGTGGCTTGAGTTTATTAAAAGCATCTTCTGCCAGCAGCCATTGATGAATATCCCAATGCTTAAGACCGGCGGTATCTAATTGGTCGAGTTGGTTGCCGCAGCCGCTGGCAATGCTAATAACATCACGGCAGGGTAATTTGGCCCACTGTTGTCGCAGCTGCAGCTGTTGTTTTCTGGCGTAGTCAGAGAGGCCAGCATGCTGCGCTAAGGCGCTGCAGCAGTCGCTGCTAGCACTTAAGAGCGGTTCAAAGCCGATGGCGCGAATAAGTTGTTTCGCGCTGTCTAAGGCGTTCTGATCCATTATCTGACCACTACAGCCTTGGAACAGAAGGACTGATTGACCTGAAAGGCGGCTAGCGGCTTTGATCGGCGTATTATTGTTTCTTTTAGGGATACTCGCAGCGAGTCGCGCAAGCTGGCCAAGAGGAGAGGTAGTGGAGCGATTCAGGCGACGTGCTAGCGGCAGGCTAGCCTTGATCATCATCTGACCCAGGCGACTCCCTAGGCTATGGATTAACAGCGTCTGTAGCAGTCGTGGTAAGAGCGGTAGATGTAGACGGTATGCGCTGCGGCCGGCATCAATAATAGCTTCAAAGTCGACCTTAGCGGGACAGACTTGCTGACATTTTAGACAGGTCGTACAGCTCTGTAAGTGTTGACCCAGAGCGGGGCTAGGATCGAGTTGATCTTCCAGAAACGCCTTCACCAGTGAAATACGGCCACGCGGTGATTCACCTTCCTGTTGGCTGACAGTATAGGTTGGGCAGTGCGGCAGGCAGAGGCCACACATTACACAGTGCTCGGTGTTTCTTATACTATTAGTAGAATGCGACATGGGCGGGCTACAGCGGCTTACATTTCGTTTAAAGTTAACTATTCATCAGAGTTTAGGATTTATTGCCATGAGTTACTACAAACGCCATATGTTTATTTGTACAAACCAACGTGAAGATAAGATTTGTTGTCAGGATTATGATGCTGCAGAGAAGCGTAACGCGGTGAAAAAGATAGCAAAAGAGCTCGGCCTCACTGGGCAGGGAAAGATACGTATTAATACGGCCGGCTGTCTAGACCGCTGTGCTGAGGGGCCTGTAGCGGTAGTCTACCCAGATGAGACCTGGTATCGCTATGAAAGCGTGGCTGATCTCGAGGAGATTGTGCATCAGCACCTTGATCAGGGCCGTCCAGTCGAGCGTTTAAAGATCTAAGTGAAATAAACAGAAAACAGGATAATTACAGGTTATTGATTTGTAGGTGTTGACATAAGTAGGACTATATTAGAAAATGCGTATATTCAAATATTCTTGAATATTGTTTTACTCCTCTTGTGGTATCCATTGCGCGACGGTCTTAATTAGCCCGGCGCGTTTTTTTTGCCCAAAAAGTAACCGCGAAGCAGTAATTGGCTTGTTTAGCCTCCACTAGTCTAGTAGTATTGCGCGCCTTTACAGAATTCTATTACCCGTATGAAAACAACAAGCACAAAACCAGCTGATGTCGTTCGCCAATGGTTTTTGGTCGATGCCACGAATAAAACATTAGGTCGTTTATCGACTGAAATAGCTCACCGCCTGCGCGGTAAGCACAAGCCAGAGTTCACGCCACACGTGGATACGGGGGATTACATTATCGTAGTTAACGCGGAAAAGATCCGTGTAACCGGCAATAAGCTGAACGATAAGATGTATTACCACCACACCGGTTACATCGGTAACATGAAGAAAACTAATCTTGCTGATCTATTAGATGAGCACCCTGAGCGTGTCATTGAGACAGCCGTTAAGGGTATGTTGCCAAAGAATCCACTAGGTCGTGCGATGTTCTCCAAGCTTAAAGTTTATGCTGGACCAGAACATAAGCACCAATCGCAGCAACCAGAAACTCTGGATATTTAAAAAATATGGCTACTACTACACAATATTACGGTACCGGACGCCGCAAGAGCTCTTCAGCACGCGTCTACCTTAAGCCTGGCAAAGGCCAGATTGTTGTTAACTCGCGTGAAGACAGCGTTTATTTCGGTCGTGAAACTTCACGTCGTATTATTCGCCAACCGCTGGAAGCAACAGACACATTAGCGCAGTTTGATATCAGCGTCAGCGTTAGCGGCGGCGGTTCAAATGGCCAAGCCGGTGCAATCCAGCTGGGCATAGCGCGCGCATTATTGGTTTACAACGAAGAACTTCGTGGTGAGCTACGCAAGGGCGGTTTCTTAACACGTGATGCACGTGAAGTTGAGCGTAAGAAAGTTGGTTTACGTAAAGCACGTAAGAAAGAGCAGTACTCCAAGCGTTAATCTATATAGTGCTTCGGAGCCATGCTCTGGAGCACTACTTTTCACCTTCTTTTTTTCTAAAAGCAGCCTGTTATTGACAACCCTGTCGATATTTTGCGTTAAATTCTAAACTTATTCTTAGGCATTCTTGATCGCCTTTAGCGCCTCTGCAGATGCCTGTTGTAAGAATAAACTATCGACGCCAACAGTCAGTAGACTAAAGCCTTGCTCCTTATAAGGGGCTACCGCCTCCGCACTAACACCAAAAATACCCAATACTTTGTCGTACTCCATACAGGCTTCGGTGATTTGCTCAATTGCGTCAATAAATTCTGGGTTCTCAAAATCACCCACCTGACCAAGGCTAGCAGAGAGGTCATAAGGCCCAATAAGCACGGCATCAACACCTTCACAACTCGCCATATCATCAATATTACTTATTGCATTGCGGCTTTCAGCTTGGATAACGATGATGGTTTCGTCATTGGCACGGGCTAGATAGTTCTCAAAATGTAAGCCGTAATGGTGTGCTCGACCTAAACCGACACCCCGTTGTCCCTGTGCAGGGTATTTGCTGACACGGACGATGTCCTGCGCCTCGGCTAAACTTTCTACCTGCGGCACAATAATACCGGCAGCACCGGCATCTAAGGTTTTTTTAATAAAACCCTCATCAAAACCGGGAACGCGTACCAGGCAGGGGCAGTTACCAGCAGCTTGAATGAGTCGAAAGACCTCATTGGGGCCTAAAGCACCATGTTCAGCATCAATAAAAAGCCAGTCGTAGCCGAGTTGTGCTGTCATTTCAACGACCTCGACACTGGCCACTGATATTAAGGTGCCATATAACACTTCATTGTTGAGTAGTCTTTGTCGTAGTGTCATTGTGATTATCCTATGAAATGACCTTTAGCCCAGAATCACCACCAAGTAATAAAACATCAGCGGGTCGAATAGCAAAAATGCCAACGGTGACCACGCCTGCTAAGACAGCAATTTGAGTTTCCATTTCTATTGGTTGAGTAATGTTTAGGTTATGCACATCAATAATGATATTGCCGTTATCTGTAGTGAATCCCTGACGTAACTCGGGCGCACCACCGAGTTGAACCATACGACGGGCAACTGCACTACGTGCCATAGGCACGACTTCTATTGGCAGTGGAAAGCTACCAAGGCGTTTAACTAATTTAGAATCATCGGCGATACAAATAAATTGCTTACTGGCATTAGCAACTATTTTTTCACGTGTCAGGGCACCGCCACCGCCCTTGATTAAAGCACCTAACTCGGTCGCTTCATCGGCACCATCAACATATAAAGGGAGATCACCTGTAGCATTTAGGTCGAGTACTGGGATATTGTGGCTACGTAAACGTTGCGCTGATGCTTCGGAACTTGCCACGGCACCATCGATTTTTCCGCGGATTTTGGCAAGGGCATCAATAAAATAATTGGCGGTAGATCCTGTACCAACACCGATTACATCATCGTTTTGTATATAATCAAGTGCTGCTTCGGCAGCTAAACGTTTTTTATCGTCGGCATTCATTTTTTTCTCACTAAAGACGGGCTGATGAAGGAATATAAAGATTACCGTAAAGGCTAAAGCATATTGTGACAATTTCAAAGACACAGATGGAAATCAGTAACACTAAAATCAAGCAACTCGCAGAAATGATTCCGACAACTAATGTCTATGACGTCGCAGAGGTCTCTGCGCTGACTCTGGCTAAGCGTTTAAGTAGTCGCTATGGCAATCAACTGTGGTTGAAGCGTGAAGACCAGCAGAGTGTGTTTTCATTCAAGTTGCGTGGTGCCTACAACAAAATATCCAACCTTTCTGAGGAACAATTACAAGCAGGTGTGATTGCAGCCTCTGCAGGGAATCATGCGCAAGGTGTTGCGCTAGCGGCTCAACGCCTGAAGATTAAGGCACAAATCGTTATGCCGACAACAACACCACGCATTAAAGTTGAGTCAGTCAGAGCCATGGGTGCTGCAGTTGTGTTGTATGGCGATAACTATGATGAAGCCTGTGGGCATGCGCTTGAGCTGGCTGCAAAATCTACGCAAACCTTCATTCATCCTTATGATGATATGGCTGTGATGGCTGGTCAGGGCACTGTTGCCAAAGAAATTTTAGAGCAATTTAAGTCACCCATAGATGCGGTGTTTATTCCGGTAGGTGGTGGTGGCTTGATTGCTGGCATGTCGGCATGGTTGCGGACGCATGCGCCGGAAACAAAGATTATTGGTGTTGAGCCAGAAGATGCAGCAACCTTACATGCCGCCATGGCAGCCCAGGAACGTGTTGTTTTAGAGCAGGTTGGTATTTTTGCTGATGGTGTTGCCGTCAAGCAGATTGGACAAAATACCTTTGATGTCGCTCGTGAAACAGTGGATGAAGTAATCCTCGTTTCAACTGATGATATGTGTGCTGCAATACATGATATTTTTGATGACACACGTGTCCTTTCAGAACCTGCGGGTGCATTAGCTGTAGCAGGGATGAAGAAATATATTGTTAGAGAGAACTGTAAAAATCAAAACTTAGTAGCAGTTAACTCAGGTGCGAATGTTAACTTTGATCGTTTACGGCATGTTGTTGAGCGATCTGAGATTGGTGAGGGGCGTGAGGGTTTGTTTGCGGTAACCATCCCTGAAGAAAAAGGTAGTTTCTTAAGATTCTGTTCGATTATTGGGAAATGCAGTATTAGTGAATTTAATTATCGTTATTCAACGGCCTCTGAAGCGCATATCTTTTTAGGTGTGAAGTTTGAACAGGCGCAGAAAGAAAAAATAGCGATGATAGAAAAGCTGCAGCTTAACGGCTATGCCGTGGTTGATATTTCAGATAATGAGATGGCAAAACTGCATCTGAGGCATCTTGTTGGTGGGCATTCACCGGAGTTAGAAGAGGAGTTTTTAGTTCGTTTTGAATTTCCAGAACGACCAGGTGCCTTACTGCAATTTCTCGAGGGGATGGGTGCGCGTTGGAATATTAGTTTATTTCATTACCGCAATCATGGTTCTGCTTATGGACGCGTGCTGGTCGGAGCACAGGTGGCAGAACAAGATCGTGATGAGTTTAGAGCCTTTTTAGATGGTTTGGGTTACAGGTATCATGAAGAGTCAGAGAACCCTGCTTATCCTCTCTTCCTGAGGTAAGGCAAAAAAAAGGGCCCTTACAGGGCCCTTTCTAGGTCTTGCTCAGCTTATTTACGTTTAGCTGGAGCTTTTTTCTTCGC
>TARA_B110000879_G_scaffold20036_1_pt1 | contig 57665 bp, 52 predicted proteins | sample TARA_B110000879 | Tara Oceans TARA_B110000879 (sample SAMEA4398094) | marine metagenome | biome: Polar Biome; feature: [SRF] surface water layer (ENVO:00010504); material: water (ENVO:00002006), including particulate matter (ENVO:01000060) such as... | depth 5 m
ATTCTCTACCATTCTTCGAACTACCTACTCCTTTTTTATGTGCCATGATACGATGGTTTTAAAATTGAAATTTTTATTTAGTTAAAGCTTCGATTAATTCAGCTTTCTTTAAAGAAGTGTATCCTGAAATACCATTCTCTTTAGCAGCTGCTTTTAATTCTGCAACAGTCATAGAACTATAATCTGTTGTAGCTTCTTTTACCTCAGCTTTAGGAGCAGCTTCCTTTTTTGGAGCAGCTTCTTTTTTTGCTGGTTTTTTTGCACCAGATGCAGCAATAGATTCGATCTGAATCTCACTAAATGCTTGTCTGTGTCCATTTTTCTTTTTGTAACCTTTTCTACGTTTTTTCTTAAAAACGATTACTTTATCACCTTGTAAGTGACTTAAGATCTTAGCCGTTACTGTGGCTCCTACTATAGCTGGGGCGCCAATAGTTACGTTCCCTTTGTCTTCAACAAGCATTACATTATCAAAAGTAACTTCTGATCCTTCTGCTCCTTGTAAACGGTGTACGTATACTTTTTGGTCTTTTGCAACTTTAAACTGCTGCCCTGCTATCTCTACGATTGCGTACATACTATTTGTTTTGCGTATTTATACTGATTAATAGCACTTTCTTGTTGAAAATGCGGATGCAAATATACATATTTTTTAGAACTACAATATCCTATTGAAGAAATAATTACAAGAAAACAAATAGAATTAACACTAATTAACGAAAAGTTTGTTTTTAAATTTTTATTTTTGGTAAAAATTTAGATGCTTTTGCTGTTTTAATGTAACTTTTTAAAATTACTGGCGTCTATATTATAAATCAAAAATTAACCACTAAATAAGGATCAATGAAAAAAAGTATATTCACTTTTGCTTCAGCTATTTTAGTTGCATTTTCTATGAATGCACAAAAAGTTGAATTTGAAGAGTATGATTTAGACAACGGAATGCATGTCATCTTACACCAAGACAATTCTGCTCCAGTTGTAACAACAGCTGTCATGTATCATGTAGGCGCCAAAGATGAACAACCAGACAGAACCGGTATGGCGCACTTTTTTGAGCACTTACTCTTTGAAGGAACTCAGAACATAGGAAAAGGAGAATGGTTTAAGCTTGTTTCTTCTAACGGAGGTAGAAACAATGCAAATACTACTGATGATAGAACCTATTATTATGAGATTTTTCCTTCAAATAAATTGGAATTAGGTTTATGGATGGAGTCTGAACGTTTGCTACACCCAATTATTGGGCAAGACGGAGTAGATACTCAAAACGAGGTGGTGAAAGAGGAAAAAAGATTGAGAGTAGACAATCAACCCTATTCTCGTTTTTTAGAAAATGTAAAAAAGAACATCTTTAAAAAACACCCTTATAAAGGTACTACCATTGGTAAAATGAAGCACTTAGATGCGGCCACTCTAGAGGAGTTCTTAGCCTTTAACAAAAAGTTCTATGTACCAAATAATGCAACCATCGTAGTTGCAGGCGATATTGACGTGAATATCACTAAAAAAATGATTCAAGATTATTTTGGACCGATTCCTAGAGGTGCAGCAATAGAAAGAACCGTTGTGCAAGAAGATCCAATTACATCTCCAATAAGTGCAAAAGCATACGATCCAAACATTCAAATACCCGCAATCATTACGGCCTATAGAACGCCTTCAATGAAAACGAGAGATTCTAGAGTGTTAGACATGGTTTCTTCTTACTTAAGCTCTGGAAGAAGCTCTATCTTATATAAAAAATTGGTAGACACCAAGAAAATGACTTTACAGGTAGGTGCCATTAATTTAAGTCAAGAAGACTACGGAACGTATATTCTTTATGGTTTGCCTCAAGGGGAAACGAAGTTAAGTGATATTGTAAAAGAAATCGATGAAGAGGTTGTAAAAATGCAAACAGAATTAATTTCTGAAAAAGCATACCAAAAATTACAAAATAAGTTTGAAAATAATTTTGTGAATTCCAATTCAAGTGTAGATGGAATTGCAAACTCTTTAGCGAGATACAACGTATTGTTTGGGGATACCAATTTAATTAATACCGAAATCGACATTTACAGATCGATTACAAGAGAAGAAATTAGAGCGGTTGCTAAAAAATACTTGAACCCAAACCAACGATTAACCTTGGAATATCTTCCAGAGAAAAAATAAATCAAAAGACCTAACAATTATGAGAACAAAAATTTTATCGTTAATAGCAATCGTAACGTTATCTTTTGCTTTAAACGCACAAATAGATAGAAGTAAAATGCCAAAACCTGGGCCAGATCCAGTTGTAAAACTTGGGAACGCAGAAAAGTTTACCTTAGAGAATGGTATGACCGTAATTATGGTTGAAAACCATAAACTACCAAGAGCATCTGCAAATCTGACCATCGACAACAAACCTGTTTTTGAAGGTGAAATTGCTGGAGTTTCTTCAATGATGGGAAGCTTACTTGGACGTGGAACTACAAACATTTCTAAAGATGACTTTAATGAAAAGGTAGATTACTTAGGAGCCAATGTTAGTTTTTTCAGTGGGGGTGCATTTGCCGCTTCTTTAAAAAGATATTTCCCTGAAGTTTTAGGACTAATGGCAGACGGTGTTAAAAATTCACAATTCACTCAAGAAGAATTTGACAAAGAAGTCAAAGTAACTTTAGACGGGATAAAATCTGGTGAAAAAAGTGTTACCAATATTGCAAGGCGTGTAGAAAGTGCACTTACTTATGGTAAAAATCACCCTTTTGGAGAATTTGTAACAAAAGCGTCTGTAAATAAAATTACTTTAGAGAATGTAAAAACATTTTACAACACGTATTACAAACCGAACAATGCGTATTTAGTCATTGAAGGAGATATCAATCCTAAAGAGATTAAAGAATTAGTTACGCAATTATTTAAAGACTGGGCAAATGGAACGATTCCTTCACAAGAAATCAAGAAACCTACAAATGTTAGTACAACAGAGATTAACTTTGTAAACATGCCAAATGCAGTCCAGTCTGAAATTGCAATTATTAATAATATCGATTTAAAGTTAGGAGACAAGGACTACTATGCGGCATTATTGGCAAACCAAATCTTAGGTGGTGGTGGTACTGCACGTTTATTTCAAAATCTTCGTGAAGACAAAGCCTATACATATGGTTCTTATTCTAGTGTAAGACAAAGTAGAGACGCTGCAATATTTACAGCAACTGCAAGTGTTCGAAATATGGTAACCGATAGTTCTGTTGTAGAATTGCAAAAAGAGATTACAAAAATTAGATACCAAAAAGCATCTGCTGAGGAATTAAAAAATGTAAAAGAAAAATACATTGGAAGCTTTGTTATGGATGTGCAAAAGCCAAGAACAGCTGCTATTTATGCATTGAACATTGCGAGATATAATCTGCCATCAGATTTTTATGCAAACTACATTAAGAACATTAATGCTGTAACGATAGATGATGTTCAAAACGCAGCCATCAAATATTTTAAAGGCGATAAAGCAAGAATTGTAATTACAGGAAAAGGAATTGAAGTCCTTAAGAACCTTGAAAAAGGAGATTATGTCATCAAATATTTTGATAAAGAAGGAAATCCAACTGAAAAGCCAGCGATGACCATGCCAATTCCAGAAGGAATGACTGCCGAAAAGGTAGTCAACAAATACATTGAGGCTATTGGAGGAAAAGAGAAAGTAATGGCTGTAAAAACGGTAATGATGGTTTCGAATGCAACCGTACAAGGAACCCCATTATTAATGACAATGAAGGCTTCTGCACCAAACAAAACTTCTCAAGTAATTTCTGTGATGGGAAATACTTTTCAAAAAGCGGTGTTTGACGGTAAAATAGGATATGAAGAATCTAGAGGGCAACGAAAAGTACTGGAAGGTGATGATTTAGAAAAAGCAAAAAATAAAAATGTGTTGTTTGGAGATCTAAATTATACTTCCGGAGAATTGGTGAGAATAGAACCTTTGGAAGGGAAGAATGCTATTGTATTAAAGTATCTAGGCAAAGAGATTTTTTACGACATGACTTCAGGCTTAAAAGTAAAATCTGTTGAAACAGTGAAAACTCCAGATGGTAAAGAGGTAAAAGTGCCTACAACTTTTTCTGATTATAAAGAAGTGAACGGAATTCTATTTCCTCATGCTGTTGGTCAAAAAAGTGGCCCAATGGACTTGAACTTCACAATAAGTGAAATTAAAATAAACGAAGGTGTTACCGACGAAGATTTTAAATAATCAGCAATCAAATACTTATTAAAACAGAGAGTCAAGATTTTATTCTTGGCTCTTTTTTTATTCAATCTTCGTTCTAAAAGGCTATTGATAGCTTCAATAAAATATTTGTTTTTTACAGCACAACTTCGACAAGCTCAGTTTGAAATTGATTCGTTTAAGACAAATCCTACTTTTTCTTATTGACTAAATATACACCAAAAAGGATCACAAATCCAGCTAAAAATTGAATCCAACTTAGTTTTTCATTATCGAAAACCCCCCACAAAATTGCAACAATTGGAATTAAATAAGTTACAGAAGATGAAAAAACAGGGTTCGAAATTTGCACCAATTTATTAAACATCGTTTTTGCAATTCCGGTGCCAACAAGGGAAAGTATCGCAATATATCCTAACGACTTTAAACCTTCTTCTGAAGCTTCAAATTCTGTGAAAAAATCGGTAAATGCCAAAACAATGATGCCAGGTATTAGTAATAATAAAAAATTTCCAGTTGTAATTGCTAAAGCGTCTACATCTTGCAAATGTTTCTTCACAATATTTACATTAAAAGCATACCCAACAGATGCAATTATAATGAGTAATGCAAACCAGTAATTCTGATCTGGATTTAAAACAGCTCCTTCTAATATTAAGATTAATGTTCCGGCAAGTCCAATTAAAATTCCAATAAATTGTTGTTTTTTAAATGCAAACCCAAAAAAGAGGGCACCAAAAACCAATGTATTGAATGGAGTAAACGAGTTTAAAACTGCCACAATAGAGCTATCGATCACTTGAACGGCATAGGCAAAAAGAAACCCGGGAAGAAAGGTTCCTAAAAACGCAGTATAAACGATATAGCGCCATTGTTTTTTTTGAATCTTATAAAGTCGCTTAAAGCCAATTAAAACTAAAAAGAGGGCTGTAATAATCATTCTTAACGCCCCTAGTTGCATTGGAGAAACTCCAACTAATGCCTTTTTCATTAAAATGAAAGAACTTCCCCAAACTAAAGAAAGCAATGTGAGGTACAACCATTTTTGTTGTTGATTATTCATAGCGATGTTACAATTTATGTAAAAGTCCGATAATTCTTTAGATATCAGCAATATTCTTAATAAGTTTGTACAATAATTAAATAGTCAAAAAAATGAAAGCTCAAAAATTTATATTCGTTCTTCTAGTAGCTTGTTTTACATTAATAGGTTGTCAAAAAGAGATTAAAAAAGAGATCGTTTCACTAGCTATTTCTGGCATGACTTGTGAGATTGGTTGTGCAAAAACAATTCAATCTAAATTAACCAAAAAGGAAGGGGTTTTAGCTGCGAAAGTGGTTTTTTCCGACAGTATTGCAACCGTTGAATTTGATGCCAACACACTCTCTAAAAAAGACCTAATCGCATTTGTTGATGGAATCGCTGGTGGAGATTTATATGCTGCTTCTGAAATTTCTAATAAAAAACATGCATGTTCTGATGCCTGCAAATCAACATGCGAAATGATGGAGACCGAAAAAACATGTAAAGAAGATTGCAAAATGGAATGTTGCAAAGACAAAAAAGCATAATTTATACCAATTCTAAAGAAAAGGCTTCTCAATTTTAGAAGCCTTTTTTTATGCCTTTTAACTTATCTTTGTATAAAATTTAGCATCAAACATCGTGAAGAAAAATTTTCCTAAAATCGTAAAAATCACAATAATTTCTGTGTATTTAATTTTTTTGGCAGGATCCATTGTTCGAATGACAGGATCTGGAATGGGATGCCCAGATTGGCCAAAGTGTTTCGGTTATTTGATACCACCAACTTCTGAAGATCAAATCACTTGGAAAGAAAACACTGTTTTTGAAGAAGGGATGATTATCATCAAAAACAAAGAGTTATTTGTTGCAAAGCAAGATTTAAAAACAAGTGAAAGCTTTTATGTTGAGAATTGGGAGACCTATAAAAAACATGATTACGCAAAGTTTAACAAATACCATACTTGGACAGAATACATAAATCGTTTGGTTTCGGTGGTTGCTGGTTTTGTCTTTTTGTTTCTAATAGCGGGTGCTTACAGATTTAGAAAAGAGAACAAAACAATTCCAATCCTTGCCTTTGTAGCCTTCTTTTTAATGTTGTTTGAGGCTTGGTTAGGAAAAACTGTTGTGGATACTAATTTAACGCCGGAAATCATCACCATTCACATGGTCATTGGCTTAGTCATCATTGCGCTTTTATTAAAATTGAAGTTTATAATCTCGCCCAAGAATAAAACCTACAAATACAATTCACTTTTCAATAAATTATTGATTGTCTCTGTGATTTTCTCATTAATACAAATCGCTATGGGAACACAAGTGCGTCAGTTTATTGATGAACAAGTAAAACAATTTGGATTTGAAAATAAAAACTACAGTTTGCTAAATCCGAGTTTTAAATTCTATTTCCATCGCTCATTTACCATTGCTATTGTATTGGTTAATTTGGGGCTATTTTACTTAAATCAAATAAAGGATTTAGGATATAAATTAGTGAATTGGATTGTTTTCTTAATATTTTTAGAAGCCATTACGGGAATACTAATGTACTATGCCGAATTTCCAATTGGAACACAGGCCATTCATTTACTTTCTGGTGCGGTCTTATTTGGTCTGCAATTTTACTTGTGGCTTCAAAGTAAGAGGTTAAAAGCAATCTAAAAAATTATTCCTGCCACTTCAAGGTTTCCATCAGTCGTAAAATATCTTTTTTAATGTATGCTACAGCGGGCAAAATAGAATCGTAATTTGGTTTTGTGTAAAAATACAAGGACCCTTTTATAAAGTTATTCGTACTATCTGTTGCGTGAAACTGAATTTGCGAAGCTGCGTTCCCGGTGATTTCATACATACTTCCAAACACCTTCTTTTTTGTATTCAAAAAATCTTTAGAGGTAATTTCTTCTGCTTTTAAGGTATGTTTAAAAACCAACTTCTCTGCTTCTGTTAGCAATTCTAATAAATTATTATCTATTGCCCGGTAAGTGATATCTATGGAGGCTTTTAGCGCAGGATATTGAATTTTTAACCAACCGTTCTGCTCATCTTTTAGGATACTACTTTCTAAAACATCAAAAGAATAAGGTCTAGAGATGGGTAATTTTTGGTACGCTTTTTTTGGGTATTCTAAACTTAAATAAGCTTTGGGTTTTGGGATTACTTCTTGTTGACAAGAAATAAAAAGCAGACTAAAGAGTAAGAGAGATAGATTACGCATTTCTTGTTGTTTTCACTTGTTTTATTCGTTTGTTATCTAACGCTTCTATGGTAAACGTATACTTCTTAAAATTTATTTTCTCGCCTCTTTTTGGAAATTTCCCGGAGATTTCTAAAAGAAATCCTGCTAATGTTTCTGATTCGCCTTTTTCTTCTTCAAAAAGAGCTTCGTCTTCATCGTCTAAAACTTTACAAAAATCTTTGATGGTCGTTTTCCCTTCAAAAATATAATTGTGGTCATCAATTTTAGAATAGGACAAATCATCGTCATCAAACTCATCGTTAATGTCGCCAACAATTTCCTCTATAACATCCTCTAATGTAACCAAACCACTTGTTCCTCCATATTCATCAACCACAATGGCTAAGTGGTTTTTCTTTTCTTGAAATTCTGCTAACAAATCATCTAGCTTTTTATTTTCTGGGACAAAAAGTGGGGCTCGAAGTAATTTTTGCCATTTAAATGTTTTCTTATTTAAATGTGCCAATAAATCTTTGGCATATAAAACGCCAATAATGGTATCGATATTTTCGTGATAAACGGGGTTTCTAGAGTACCCATTTTTTAAAATTTTATCTAAAACGGATTCGTACGTTTCATCATCTGAAATCGCAAAAATATCAATTCTTGGCTTCATTATTTGAACTGTTTCTGTGTTTCCGAAACTAACGATTCCTTCTAAAATTTTTTGCTCATCCTTTGTTGTTGCTCCTTTCGAAGTAAGCTCTAATGCTTGTGACAATGTCTCTACAGAAAATATATTGGTTTTACTTCCTAAGCTTTTTTCAACAATATTTGTGAGATTAATTAAAGGGTAACTTAAGGGAGTTAAAAGTGTATTTAAAACTTGAACTGGTTTTGACATAAAGCTGGCAAAACGCACTGCTTTTCTTGAAGCATATACTTTCGGCAACACTTCTCCAAATAAAAGGATTAGAAACGTGACTAAAACAACTTCTATTAAAAAGCGAACTTTAATTCCGAAGATAGAATAGTCAAAATTTTCCAACAACTGTTCTCCTAAAGAAGCAAAAAGTAGTACGATTAAAATATTTATAAAATTATTGGTAATTAAAATTGTCGCTAATAATTTCTTAGGTTTTTGCAGCAACTTTACTACAGTATCTTTTTCGTTTTTTGAAAACAAATTGTCAACGTCTACTTGGGAAAGGGAAAAAAAAGCAACTTCTGTTCCTGAGATTAAGGCAGAACTTATAAGTAAAATAATGAGCGTAAAACAATTTATTGATAAGGCATAATCAATAGTTAAAAAGGAAACAAATAAAAGTTCGGGGTCTGGGTCCAAAATTTAAAATTTAAAAATGTTAAAACGGTAAATCGTCATTTACTTCTGGTGTAATCGATTTTTTTGATTCTGATGCCGTCGTTTGATTTTCTTGAGATATCTGTGTTGCGGGTTTCTCTAAACTCTTTTTAGTAGACAAAAACGTCATTTCTGTAACGTGTACTTCTGTTGCATAACGCTTAACACCTTCTTGTTCCCACTGCTTATTTTTGAGCTTTCCTTCACAATAAACTTTATCTCCTTTGGTCAAATACTTTTCGCAAATTTCTGCCAACTTGTTTTTTACAACAATATTATGCCAATCTGTTGTTGTTACTTTTTCGCCAGTTTGTTTGTTGGTGTAGCTTTCGTTGGTCGCAATCGGAAACCTTCCAATAGCATTCCCTCCTTCAAAATAGTGCATTTTAATTTCATCTCCTAAATGCCCAATTAAAATTACCTTGTTTACCGTTCCTGCCATGTTCTTGATCTAATTTTGTTCATTTATCAACTCTTAAATTACATGAAGTGATAAACCTTTATTCAAATCAAATGTACTAAAAATATCAATTAGTTTTCGCTTTAAAGTCTTTCAAAAAATTGGCTATTAAAACTGGAACGGGATAATTCTCAACATCCATCCAGTCAATGTTTGCCTCAAAAGCTGTTTTTGGTTTAACAATCCAAAACTGGGTATAGAGATGTTGGTGTGATAATTTATGGATAATCTCTTTTTTATTGAATAACGAAACTGAGGACTTTTCGGGAAATAAACTGATAAATTCCTCGTTTGAAATTAGTTCTTTTCCAGAGATGTTTTGAGTGGTTTCTATGAGTGGAAATTGATATAAGCCTTGCCAGATACCCTTTCCTTTTCTTTCCGATAAAATGGTTTTATCATCAGCAGTTTGAATCACTAAAAAATTAAAATAACGTTTCTTAACTTTTATTTTTTTGTCTTTTAACGGCAATACTTTTGTTAATTTTTGTTCAAAAGCAACACAACTGACTGCGAAAGGACAACTTTCGCATAAAGGGTTTTGAGGTTTACAGTGCAATGCACCAAAATCCATAATTGCTTGATTAAAGTTTCCTGGCTGAGAAATATCTATTAACGATTGCGCTAGTGTTTTAAACTCTTTAATTCCTGCAGACGAATTCGTTGAGGTGTGAATGCCAAAGTAACGGGAAAGCAACCTGTAAACGTTCCCGTCGACAACTGCTGTGGGTTCGTCAAAACAAATCGAGGCGATGGCCGATGCGGTGTAATCTCCAATTCCTTTTAATTTTATAATTTCAAGATAAGAAACAGGAAATTCGCCGTTTAGCTCATAAGCAATGTGTTTCGCTGCTGCATGCAAGTTTCTTGCTCTAGAGTAATAACCAAGGCCTTGCCACATTTTCAAGACGGTACTTTCGTCTGCCTTTGCAAGGTCGAAAACTGTTGGAAAAGTGGTCGTAAACTTCAAATAATAAGACAAGCCTTGTGCAACTCTTGTTTGTTGCAGCATCACTTCTGACAGCCAAATGAAATAGGGATTCCTACTTTTGCGCCAAGGCAATTCTCTTTTATTTTGTAAGTACCAGTATGTTAATATGTTAGAAAAAACCATTATCAAGAAATAGATTTGTAATATTGCATTTTAAAATTAGTGCAAATTTAAGCTTTAATTTTCTTGGAATTGATTAATTATCATATATTTGCATCCGCATTTTTGGAAGTAAATTAATAAAAATATAGTAAAAAAAAAGACATGACGAAAGCAGATATCGTATCAAAAATTTCAGACAAATCTGGTATTGAAAAAACAGATGTATTAGCAACTGTTGAAGCATTTATGACTGAAGTAAAGGATGCATTGGAAAGTGGTGACAACGTTTATTTAAGAGGTTTTGGTAGTTTTATTATCAAAACTAGAGCAGAAAAAACTGGTAGAAATATTTCAAAGAATACGACTATTAAGATTCCTGCACACAACATACCAGCCTTTAAACCGGCTAAAACTTTTACTGAAGGAGTAAAAAACAAAGTAACTGTTAAGAAGTAAAAAAACATTAATCTAAATCTTAATTGATTTAAAAAAACATCTCGCATTATGCCAAGTGGTAAAAAAAGAAAGAGAGCTAAGATCTCTACACACAAAAGAAAGAAAAGAGCTAGAGCAAATAGACACAAGAAAAAGTAAGCTTCTGCTTACTTTTTCGTTTATTGTTTAGCAAAAACAACAAGTTCATTGACATTAGAAGATTTTTTAAGACTGCAAACGCAGTAAATCTTCGCACGGTATTATAAAATACCTGACAATATTAATCCATCTACACAATAATTGTGTAGTGTTAAAACCAAATTCAGCATGAAAAGAACAGAATTAATAATTCGTACAAATTCATCTGATATTGATTTTGCCTTATTAAAAGATGGGAAACTTATTGAATTAAATAATGAAACAACTGGTAACAAATTCTCTGTTGGCGATATTTTTTTAGCCAAAATAGGAAAGGTGTTAACAGGCTTAAACGCAGCATTTGTGAATGTTGGCTATCCAAAAGATGGATTTCTACACTATCATGATTTAGGCGCACAAGTAAATTCATTAACGACATTCCTTAAGAAAGTAAGTACAGGTAAGTATAAAGAATTCACTTTAAAGAACTTCCAATTTCAGGGAGACATTCACAAAGACGGTAGTATTAACGAAGTACTAAAGACAGGTCAAAATCTGTTGGTACAAATTGTAAAAGAACCAATATCTACAAAAGGCCCAAGATTAAGCTCAGAGCTTTCTATTGCCGGTAGATTTTTAGTTTTAGTTCCTTTTTCTAACAGAGTTTCGGTTTCTCAAAAAATAGAAGACCCAAAAGAAAAAGAACGTTTAAAAAGATTAGCAAAAAGCATTAGACCCAAGGGGTTTGGTGTTATCTTAAGAACTGTTGCCGAAGGCAAAAAAGTAGCAGAACTAGATAAAGATTTGCAGAACTCATTAGAACGTTGGAAAACCACGTGTAAGCGAATTGCAAACACAAATACTCCAACAAAAATATTGAGTGAATTAAACAGAGCATCTTCAATTCTAAGAGATGTTATGAATGAATCTTTTACAAATATTGTAACCAATGATGCATCGCTTCAAGAAGAAATAAAAGAGTATTTACAAGAAATTTATCCTGAAAAGGAAGAAATTGTAAAACTACACACTTCAGAAGTGCCAATTTTCGAGAAATACGGAATAGAAAGACAAATAAAAACGTCATTTGGCAAAACAGTTTCTATGAGTAGAGGCGCTTATTTAGTTATTGAACACACAGAAGCTTTGCACGTTATAGACGTAAATAGTGGAAACCGTTCTAACAAAGCTGGCTCGCAAGAAGACACTGCATTAGAAGTAAATTTAATTGCTGCATCTGAAGTAGCACGACAGTTACAACTGCGTGATATGGGAGGAATTATAGTCGTTGATTTTATTGATTTGCATTCGGCAGAAAATAGAAACAAACTCTATCAGCATTTAAAAGAAGAAATGTCTTTTGATAGAACAAAGCATAAGATTCTACCTCCAAGTAAATTTGGTTTGATACAAATTACAAGACAAAGGGTAAGACCCGAGTTGAGTATAAAAACTACCGAAACAAACCCGAATAAAAATGGAGAAGTAGAAGCACCAATTGTGCTGTTAGATAAGATAGAAGCAGACTTAGAAAAGTTTGTTTTGAATAAGAAAAATAAAAAGACGAGCCTTCATGTGCACCCTTTTATTGCTGCTTATTTAACAAAAGGAGTATCATCAATTCGTTTTAAATGGTACTTAAAACATAAAAAGTGGATTACAATTATACCTAGAGACGCTTACACCTACTTACATTATAGATTTAAAGCTACAAAAAGCTAAAGAAATTCTTCTATGTAAAGGCAATAATTTTTTATCAAAAAAAACCCGCAACTTTTAGTTGCGGGTTTTTTTATTTTACAATAAATAAAAAGTCCTTATTTCTTAAACGTTAAAACTTCGCTACGTCCTTTTTTAAAGATTTGGTTGCTATTCCCTTTGCCTTTTCGCAATTCCTTTTGTGCTTCATAAGATAACTGAATTGTTTCTTGGCAATCTATCGAACAGGTGTTTTCCATTTTTTCTGAACAGACATCGCACTGAATAAACAATAAATGACAGCCTTCGTTTGCACAATTTGTATGTGTATTACACGCAGTACCACATTGATGACAATTAGAAACAACATGGTCTGTGATTTTTTCTGCTCTTCGGTGGTCAAACACAAAATTCTTACCAATAAACTTATTTTCAACACCCTCTGCTTGCACTTGGCGGGTATATTCTATAATACCGCCTTCTAGCTGAAAAACGTTCTTAAACCCCTTATGCTTATAATAAGCAGACGCTTTTTCACAACGAATTCCACCCGTACAATACATCAATAAATTTTTATCCTCTTTATGATTCTTTAAGTCTTCTTCAATAATATCTAATGAATCTCTAAACGTATCTACATCCGGAGTCACCGCACCCTCAAAATGACCAATTTCACTTTCATAATGATTTCGCATATCTACACAAACCGTATCGGGGTTTGCCAACATCTCATTGAATTCAACTGCATTTAGATGAATACCAATATCTGTGACATCGAAAGTAGCGTCTACCAAACCATCGGCAACAATCTTATTGCGCACTTTTACTTTCAGTTTTAAAAACGATTTATTATGTTGCTCTATGGCAACATTCAAACGGATGTCTTTCAGAAAAGAAATGGTATCTAATTGATCTTTGAGCGCGAAAAAATTTTCTGAAGGAACCGATAATTGCGCATTGATGCCCTCGTAAGAAACATAAATTCTACCCAAAACATCTAATGCGTTCCATTCTAAGAACAATTTATCCCTAAGTAATTGTGGATTTTCTATCTTAAAATATTGATAAAAAGAAATCGTGAGGCGGTCTTTCCCTGCCTCGTCTATTAAAGCAGCACGTTCTATGGCGCTTAACTTGTTGTACAGTTGCATGCTATACTTTTTTAGTTAATGATTATGTAATCCCACAAAATTAAGGTTTTTAGACCGAATTCCACAAATCAAACAAACTATTAACTCCGCTATGAATAAAATCTTTACGATTCATATCTTTTTAATTTTCAAGTTTAATTTTAAACAGCTGCATTATATGTCGATTAATTTTAAACTTTAGTTGATTTATAATACTTTAAGAGATTTAATTCCTTCTTTTTTTTAGCATCTTTGCAACATCAAAAAAAATAAATTGTCTTTCCTGTAAAAGCAGGACTCTAAAAGAATTACTTATGAAAGTAGCTATTGTAGGCGCAACTGGTATGGTTGGCGCCGTAATGTTGAAAGTCTTAGAAGAACGTAACTTACCAATAACGGAATTGATTCCCGTAGCCTCTGCACGTTCTGCTGGGAAGAAATTAACTTATAAAGGAACCGATTACACCGTGGTAACTTTAGCCGATACGCTAAAAATGAGCCCCGATATGGCACTATTTTCTGCAGGTGGAGAAACTTCTTTAGAATGGGCTCCAAAATTTGCAGCAATTGGCACCACAGTAATTGACAATTCATCAGCTTGGAGAATGGATCCCACTAAAAAATTGGTGGTTCCAGAAATCAATGGAGATGTATTAACCGCTGAAGATAAAATAATTGCAAATCCTAATTGTTCTACCATTCAATTGGTAATGGCATTGGGTCCTTTACACAAAAAATACACGATGAAACGGGTAGTCATTTCTACCTATCAATCTGTTTCTGGATCGGGTATAAAAGCAGTACAACAATTAGACAATGAAGAGGCTGGTATCGAAGGCGAAATGGCATATCCACATAAAATTGGAAGAAATGCATTGCCGCATTGTGATGTTTTCTTAGAAAACGGATACACGAAAGAGGAAATGAAATTGATAAAAGAACCCAAGAAAATTTTACGCGACGACACCTTTTCTGTTACCGCAACTGCCGTGAGAATTCCTACTGCAGGAGGGCACTCTGAAGCTGTTAATGTGCAGTTTAAAAATGATTTTGATTTGGCCGAAGTACGTCAAATATTATCCAATACTCCTGGCGTTATTGTTCAAGACGATTTGGCAAATAATGTATATCCAATGGCTATAAACGCACACAATAAAGATGAAGTGTTTGTTGGGCGAATTCGAAGAGATGAATCTCAAGAAAATACCTTAAATTTGTGGATCGTTGCAGATAACCTTAGAAAAGGGGCTGCGACCAACACAGTTCAAATTGCCGAATATTTAATTGCAAATAATTTGGTTTAACATCTAATTTTTTAATGGCAACATTTTACAACCTACACATAAAAGAAGTAAGACAAGAAACCGCAGATGCGGTTTCTGTAGTATTTAATATCCCTGAAAACTTGAAATCTGAGTTTCACTTTTCTGCTGGACAATACATCACACTCCAAAAAGAAATTGACAACTCCGTCATTCGACGCGCCTATTCTATTTGTTCTACACCAGAAAGTGGCGAAGTTAGAGTCGCCATCAAAGCAGTTGAAAATGGCGTTTTCTCCACCTATGCAACGTCAGAATTAAAAGTTGGAGACACCATGGAAGTTGCTGCACCAGAAGGACGTTTTTTACTGCATCCTGAAGCGAATAAAAACTACATCGGATTTACTGCTGGTTCTGGAATTACGCCTGTTTTATCAATGCTTAAAACAGTGTTAGAAACTGAACCAAGAGCAACTTTTACATTGGTTTATGGTAATAAATCAATTGCAGACACCTTATTTTTTGAAGCGCTAAAGCAGTTAAAGGAAATCCATTCTGAAAGATTTAACCTCCACTATATCTATAGTAGAGAAGATGTGAAAAATGGTTTACGTGGTAGAATTGATGAAAATGTAACGAACTACTTTGTAAAGAATATGTACAAAGAAACTTCTTTTGACGCTGCCTATTTATGTGGGCCAGAAACAATGATTAAAGAAGTTTCAAAAACACTTGGAAAGAATAATATTTCGAAAGAAAACATTCACTTCGAACTTTTCACCGTTACAGTTGACAAAGAAAGTGCTGAACAAGTAAAAGAAGGAGAAACCGAAGTTACGGTCCTTTTAGACGATGAGAAATCGACTTTTACAATGCAACAAACAGATGATCTTCTGGCGGCAAGCTTGCGAAACAACATAGACGCCCCTTACTCGTGTCAAGGAGGAGTTTGTAGCTCTTGTTTATGTAAAGTTACCGAAGGAAAAGCAATCATGGTTAAAAACGCTATTTTAACGGATACTGAAATTGCTGATGGATTTGTTTTAGCTTGTCAAGCATACCCAACAACAACAAAAATTACCATTGATTTTGATGATGTATAGCGGCCAATAATTCCTTTTTTTGTTGCATCTTGTCATATCCTGTATCGTAAAATAGACTCTTAAAAAACTAAAATATTATCCTTATTTTTAACCAATGGATTTTTACGACTTTAAAAACGCATTTTTAATTGGGTTTTTCATGGCTTTCATGATTGGGCCCGTATTTTTTGTACTTATACAAACCAGCATTTTAAAAGGGGCAAGAGCTGCTATTGTTTTTGATTTAGGGGTTCTTTTAGGAGATGTCTCTTTTATCTTAATTGCTTATTATGGAAGCCGTTCTTTACTAGAAAAAATTAAAGATGACCCTAGACTCTTCTTTATTGGAGGGTTAGTTTTAGTTATTTATGGTCTGATAACTTATTTAGAAAAAGAAAGTAAGAAAGAAGCGCTAGAAACGACAAAAACAGTAAGCATACCGCTTAAAAATAATTATCTGAAAGGATTTTTTAAAGGCTTCTTTTTAAACTTTATAAATGTAGGGGTTTTGGCCTTTTGGCTAGGCATTGTTTTAGTTATTGGACCAACATTAAAAATGGATCAAACAGCGATTTTTTGGTACTTCGGAACTATTTTGACTGCTTATTTTCTAACCGATTTAGGGAAAATATTTTTAGCAAAACAGTTGAAAAATAAAATGACACCATCTGTAATTTACCGTATAAAAAAAATTATGGGAATTATTTTAATTATTTGCGGTATCTTTTTAATGCTTCAAGGGTTTATTCCGAATGAAAAAATTGATGGACTAATGCAAATTGGAGAATAAAAAAAGCGAAGTTTTCACCTCGCTTTTTCATTAATTTTTCTTGTAAACAGGAACTGGCTTTCAACAGTTATAAAACACTACTTAACTTCAAAAACATTATTGTCATCATTGATATCTGCCATCAATTTGCTGCTATCAATCGCAACCGATTTTACTGTTTTTGAGGTTTTAAAAGTATAGGTTGGATGTGCCCAAGCCCAATCTTCTAATACCGTTGCAGAAGTTAGTTTATTCCCCCGCATTACTCTTAATGGTATATTAAAAATTTCTGTAGAACCATCAATATAGGTAACATCAATATCTATTGGCATTGGCATTTGACCGATTCTTTCTAAGGTAACTTCATTCCCAGCTACTACTTTAACTCCGTAGTCAATTGTGTGCGTCGTTTGCACCCATTCGTTTAAATACCAATCTAAATGAATTCCAGAAACCTTTTCCATCGTTCTTTTAATATCATTTGGAGTTGGGTGTTTAAAACTAAAGTCTGTAAAGTATTTTTTCAATCCTTTTGCAACATTCTCTGCGCCAATTACATATTCTAATTGCGACAAAAACATACTTCCTTTTCCGTAACTTCCAACACTATAGGCCGCATTGGTATTGTATCGATCAGCATGCGTTGTTAAAGGTTCTTCCAAACCATTTTTTGTGATATAGTTATAACCTCTGTAGGGACCAGAATTTGGGTTTTTATCTTCCGAATTATTCAAAATCTCTGCAGAAGCTTTGTTTGAAATATACGAAGTAAACCCTTCGTCCATCCACGGATGTAAACTTTCGTTAGACGCTAGTAAGAACTGAAACCAAGTATGTGCCATTTCGTGCGCAGTAACTCCAAATAGACTTCCATATTTTCTTTTCCCAGTAATTAGAGTCGCCATGGCATATTCCATTCCACCGTCTCCTCCTTGAATTACAGAGTATTGTTTATAAGGATACTGCCCTACGTGCTTACTAAAATAGGTCATTAAAGCTGCCGTTGGTTTTTGTAAGTCTTTCCAGTTTTTTAAATACTCTGGTGCTAAATTTTTCTTGTACAAAAAGTGTAAATCAATTCCATTGTCCATTTTTAAAACATCGTGCTTGTATTCTGGATCTGCTGCCCAAACAAAATCATGCACCTTTGGTGCTTTAAAATGCCACGTCAATTTATCTGTTGATGGTACATTTAACGTTTTTGAAGTATCCTCATAACCATGCCCAATTTCTTGAGGGTTTTGTAAGTACCCTGTTCCAGCAACAACGTAGGTTTTATCGATGGTTAATTTTATATCAAAGCTACCCCAAACTCCATGAAATTCACGTGCAATGTAAGGTGGTGTATGCCATCCTTGAAAATCATATTCCGCCATTTTTGGATACCATTGCGCCATTGAGAGCGCAACGCCTTCTTTGTTGTTTCTTCCTGTACGACGAATTTGTGCAGGAACTTGCGCTTCAAAAAGCATATCAAAAGTGACACTTTCTCCTGGTTGAATCGGACTATCTAAGGTAACTTCTAAAATAGTTCCAACCGTTTCAAAAGCAACTGAAGTGCCATTTTGTGTTAATGAGTTTACTTTAATATACCCTATTTCATTAGGCTTCAACTTGCTAATCCGGTCTCCTACTCTTCTGTCTGGATCTTTAATGTTTAAAGACCTTACGTCCATTTGAGAGCCCGGTTGAAAGGCGTTAAAATACAAGTGATAAAACACCTTTGTCAATTCGTCTGGCGAATTATTTGTATACACTGCTTTTTGAGTTCCTTTATATTGATAGTTATTTACATCTACATCAATTTCCATTGAATAATCAATCTGTTGCTGCCAATAGGAAATAGTTTCTGGAGTGGTTGATTGTTTGTAAACGACCTCTTTTGTTTGCTTACAAGAAAGCATAAACACGGACATAAAAGCTACTAGTAATAATTTTTTCATTTTCTTTATATTTAAATACTCATTTTTCTCGATTTCACTGAGTCGAACAGAATACTGTTTCGTGTTACTTTTTCCCATTGACAATTTGATCTGCCATTTTTAAGGCATTGTATGCATTTACAATACGTCCTGAAACAGATAAGTCTGAAAACGATACTTTATCTCCTGTTGGGTTTTCTCTTGATTGTGATCCGGGTTTGATTACTTCAAAATTAATTTTCACACCGGAATTCATTAGAATATGTTTTACTTGACTTGCCGATAATGCTGGATAGTATGAGCGAATCAAAGCTGCAACACCTGCAGCAGAGGGTGCGGCCATTGACGTTCCACTATTTGGTGCATATGCATCTTTTGGCATGGTTGCATAGATATCAACTCCTGGTGCAAATACATCCACATTTACTTTTCCATAGTTAGAAAAGTTTGCTGGTAGATTTTCATTGTAATTTAAACTCATAGCGCCAACGGTTAATACATTGTCTGAGATCTCATTGATAAAATCAGGTGCATCGGTAGGAAATGATTGTTCTATGTCAATATTTGCGCCATCATTACCAGCAGCATTTACTAATAAAACATCTTTTTTGGCAGCATATCGAATGGCATCTAAAACCCAACCAATATTAGGTGATTGCCCTTTACCAAAACTCATGTTGATTACTTTTGCGCCGTTATCAACTGCATATCGAATTCCTAAAGCTACATCCTTATCGTGCTCATCTCCATCGGGCACCACTCTTACTGCCATAATCTTTACATTATTGGCAACTCCATTCACTCCTTTGTCATTGTTCCTTGATGCAGCAACGATTCCAGCTACATGAGTACCATGGCTTTCTAAATCTTTTGAACCAATCACATTATTGTTCCCGTAATCGATATCTGTGATGTCGTATAAATCATCTCCCATCGTTTGACGTGCATTAAAATCTAAATCGAAATGCTTCGTTCTTTCAACTCCTTCGAGGTAGTCTAACAATCCTTTTTGATAATCCAAAAGACTTGCTTCTGTCATTCCTCTATTTAAAATATTGACAACATCTGCAATTTGTTCAGCAACCTTAGGATCTCCTGGCTTCACTACTTTTAAATCTTCCAGCGTAAAATCATCTTTCCCTAAAAAGGTTTTCACGGCTTTAAAACTTCCTGCTAGTTGATTTAATCTTTTCTTGGTATTGTTTAAATTTTCTTTTTCTTTTGCCTTTTTATCTGCTGATTTAGAAAATGCTTCTTTGTCTTTTAAAAATTGTGCAAATTCAACTTGGTCGGCTTCTGGGATTTCTGAGGCTTTTTTATCGCCAAACTTTTCCATGCCTCTTTTTACAATTCTAGTAATTTCTAATTGATCTGAATTTACAATTCGACCATCTTTACTTCCAATAAAATTCCAACCATGAATATCATCTACATAGCCGTTCTGATCATCGTCAATGTTATTCCCTGCAATTTCATTTGGATTTATCCAAGCAACTTCTTTTAAGTCTTCGTGGGATACATCTACACCAGAATCTGCAATACCAACAATAACTGCAACTCCTTTTTTGCCTTCTAAAAACTGGTACGCTCTTGCGATGCTCATTCCTGGAATGGAATCTTTTTCTAGGTCTGCATGACTCCATCGATGGGTTTCATCTTCAGATAGAGTTCCTTTTTTAGCAACTACATTTAAGGTGTTTACAGCACCATTTGGAACGGGTACTGTCGTAATAGATGCTTTACAACTTGATAGAATAGAAACAGCGATTGCTGTATATAAAATGGATTTTAATGTGCTCATAATATTATTTATTAATTGAATATGTCTGTAAATTTAAAGGTTTCGTTCAGTCGTACTCCTTTTTCTGTATGCTTTACGGTACAAAGTTCATTGTAGGCGTCGTGTTCTAAAAAAAGGTAGTGATTTTTGTCTGCAGCTTCGTTTAAAAAAGCCGCTTTTTCAGTTATTGTCAATAGCGGTCTTGTGTCATAACCCATTACATAAGGCAACGGAATGTGCCCAATAGTAGGCAATAAATCTGCCATGAAAACAATGGTTTTATCTTGGTATGTAATCTTTGGCAACATTTGTTTTTCGGTATGCCCGTCCATCAATAAAACGTCAAACCCTATTTGGTCTTTGGCGTGTAGTTGGATAAAGTTTAATTGTCCATTCTCTTGAATTGGCTGAATGTTTTCTGTTAAAAAAGAGGCTTTTTCTCTTGGGTTTGGTTCTGTTGCCCATTTCCAGTGCGCTTCATTCGACCAAACTTTTGCATTTTTAAATGCGGGCTGCAACATTGTTTTTGCTTGGTTAAATTCAATGACTCCACCACAATGATCAAAATGCAAATGGGTTAAAAAAACATCAGTAATATCGTCTCTATGAAAACCATGTTTTGCTAGAGAAGCATCTAAAGAAAAGTCTCCAAACAAATAATAATATCCAAAAAACTTTTGAGACTGTTTGTCTCCCAATCCAGTGTCAATTAAAGTCAGTCGTTTGCCATCTTCTATAAGCATGCAACGCATGCTCATGTCTATTAAGTTATTTGCGTCTGCAGGATTTGTTTTTTGCCAAATCGTTTTTGGTACCACACCAAACATTGCACCTCCATCTAACTTAAAATTTCCAGTTTCTATTGGGTACATTTTCATCAACAACAAATATGCAGAAAAATCGCCACTTTTTTGCTAATAAAACCCTAAATTCATGGAAGTAAAACGCCTTAATCTTTTACAATAAGGTTTTGCTGGATTTCTTTTCCGAAATTATCAGTTATAGAAATTACATAATTCCCTTCTTCTAGAGAAACAGCAACCTCATGAATCTCATTTGTAGTTGCTATAAACTTTTTGTTGATATACCAAAATAAGGTTGCATCGTTGTTGGAATGGGTAGCTTTTAAAATGGTCTCATTTTTTTTTCCATTAAAATCTTTCGGTAAAAAAATAGTAGTTTTTTCTGATGGATATAGAAACTTTAAGCTGTTTTTTATTTCACCCAGACAATCCTTTCGAAACTTTGGCAACGGTTTGTAAAAAGGATTTTTTTTCTTATAAGAATAGTCCATCAATGGAGGTAAAACAAACCAAGTTTTTTGTTTAATTAGGCTCAATTTTTCGCAAGAAGTATTCACCTGGTAATTTTCTTTTTCATCAACATTTATCAATACATGAAATGGACATGGAGGAGTTTTTAGTCCTGAATTCTGAACGAATTTTAGTTCCTTGTCTTCGCAAATAGCGGAAGCTCTAAAACCGCTTATTGTGCAAATTTCTATTGCAGTCATTTCATCAAAAGGTTTCTCAAACCAATCTGATTTTGGTAATTTATCAAACACATCAAATAAAATGGGCGCAGCTGCTTGAACCCCTACCAAACCAGGTCTCCCTTCTCCATCTGCATTTCCAACCCACACACCTACCACATACTCTTTAGTAGTTCCAATTGCCCAAGCATCTCTAAAGCCAAAACTGGTCCCCGTTTTCCATGCAATTTTTTTAGCGGCATCAAAGAATTCCCAATTTTCTTCAGCACCGGGCCTATTCACTTCTTTTAAACTTTCGAAGGTCAGGTAAATTGATGCCGCGTCAAACACTATTTTCTCTGAAGAATTTTTACCAAAATCAATTTTTTCATCTTTAAAATAAGTAGGTTCAGAAAATTCATTTGTAAAATAGGTGCTCGAATGTTGACTGTAATGATTTACGATAGATGCCATTGAAGCATAGCTTTTACACAAATCCCATAAGTTGCTTTCAGCGCCACCCAACACCAAAGTTAAACCATAATGATTTGCGTCTTTTTGGAGGTTCTTTAAGTCTAATTTTCTTAAATAATCATGAAACTTCACCAATCCAAATTCCTGTAACATTCTTACCGTTGGAACATTTAAAGATTTTGACAATGCCAATTTTGCAGAAATAGCTCCCGAATACTTTTTATCGAAATTCTCTGGCTGATAGCTACCAAAATTAGTTGGAATATCTGCCACTAAGGTGTTTGGAAGCAAATCGCCACTATCTAGCATTGCAGCATATAAAAATGGTTTTAAAATACTTCCTGTACTCCTTGGTTTGTCAATAACATCTACATCTTTTTGATGTTTTTTATCGGTAGGAGAATTTCCAACATAACTTAAGACTTGTCTCGTTTTTACATCTAAAACCAAAACTGCAACGTTATAAATTTCATTTTTACTTAATTGATTGTAATGATTTCTAACTATTGCATTTGTTTGTATTTGCAGTTTTTTATCAATCGTTGTTTTCACAAACTCCCCTTTTTGCTGCTTATTAATTTTTTGTAATAGATGGGGTGCAATTTGCGGAAGTGGATATGGTTTCTGTGGTAGATTTTCTAAAAGAGATAATTGATATGTTAAAGAATCTATGACGTTTTTGAGGTAGATTTTCTTCAACAATCGATTTCTTTTTACCAATAATTTTTGTTGATTTTTTCCAGGATAAATTAAATTCGGTGCATTTGGTAAAACAGCTAAAGTAGCAGCTTCTGCCCAAGACAAATCCATAGATTTTCTATTGAAATATCTCCACGAGGCAGCATCTAAACCCACTACATTTCCACCAAAAGGGGCATTAGAACTCCAAAAGGCGATAATTTCTTCTTTTGAAAACCTCATCTCTAATCTAGTAGCAAGAACGAGTTCTTTTAGTTTCTCAATATAAGTTCTTGACGTTTGACCTCTACTTAATCGAATGACTTGTTGTGTAATGGTACTTCCCCCTCTTTTTACTTTTCCAGCCTGGAGATTTTGCTTGAGTGCTTTTAAAATTGAAACTGGATTAAACCCAAGATGTTGATAAAAATGTTCATCTTCAAATTGAATTAAACAGGTTTTAAATTTTTCGGAAACCACTTTGTTATGTGGAAAACGCCATTGGCCATCTGCAGCAATTAACGCACCCAACAACTCATCATTACTACTTAAAATTACCGTGGATGTTGGTTTGGTAAATAATTTTTGCGGCAAACAAAAAGCATAGAATATGAGAAAAACAACAATCAAAATTGTTTTCTTTTTATGACGTATAAAATAGTTGTTATTTTTTCTCATTCTTTTTTTACCTACCTATTAGGAAAACGTTCAAGCTGTTTTTTATTTTACAACCTCAACCCAACGCCCTTTTGTTCTTACTAAATAATCATTATCATACATGGCTTCCACTTGTATTCCTGGCAAGTAATAGCGCCCCAAATAAGCTGCATTTAACAAGACAGTAAAGGTTTTTGTTTGTGACCTTCGGCCTTCATTCAAATCAAAGTAAAAGTTAACACGATCATCTTTTATATCTGTATAACGTGCTTCACTTTGGGTTGTAGTTCCAAAATCTGTAAAACGAGTATTGACAATTTCCCACCCAGACGGAAATATTTGGGTCAATGCAATATCTTTAATTGTTTCATTTTTAGGGTTGCTTACTTTAATTTCTGCCCTAAAACCCTGTCCTTGTTTCAACTGATCTATCGCAATTTCTTTTCCTTTTAAATCTTTATAAATTAAAGAAACAGAAAACCCCCTACTTTCGGAAAGTTCTTCTCCTAATGGTAATTTACCCGCATTTATAATTCTTGCAAAAACAAGATTGCTTTCTTCGTTTTTAATCGTGATTTTGTTTGTTCCTTCCTTGACCTTTAAGACCCTTTGCACCATAGCTCCTTTAGTATGTATGCGCTCGGTTTTTTTATCATTTGTATAATTTACATGGATTGCTTTCCCACCATTTTTAACCACCATTTTTCCAATTGTCAGCAAACTATATGCAGTAGACTGTGTACTCATCCAATTTTTACTCGATAGATTTTTAGCGATCAACTTGGCAAGTTCTTTGGTGTTTTTATGATTAGTAATTAGCATGGTCTCTAAAGCCATTGCTCTGTTTCTGTGAGCAGAACCGTAAGTGTAATAATCATAGCCGTCATTAAAAATTCTATTTGCTGTATTCATAATTTCTTGGCTTGCTTCTTTCTGTCCAACCAAACCATATGCCGCCGCCAAACGCCATTTTGCTTCGTTGGAAATTTGCTTAAACTCCCTTAGCCTGTTCATTGCAGATAAATCTGGACTGCCTGCTAAAGCCAGCGTATAAAGTCTGTAAGCTTGGGCTAAATCTGTTTTATTGTTACTATAACCTGGACTCCAATTTCTGACTGCCTTTTTCTGATAACGAACAAAATTAGACGTAAACGTTAAAGGTAAAACAAAGCCTTTTTTTGCAGCTTCTAACATAAAATGTCCGGCATAACTAGTACCCCAATCGTTAGCATAATTTTCTCCAATCCAATAACTCATTCCACCATTTGCTTGCTGAAAATGACCCAATCGTTCAATTCCTTTTTCGATATTATTTTGAATTTGGTGTTTTTTATCCGCAGTTAAATCAAAAATATCCGCTAAAAATAACTGTGGAAAAACACTAGAGGTCGTTTGCTCCAAACATCCATGTGGATATTGAATTAAATATGCCAATCTGCCAGAAAAATTTATTGGCGGTATTGTAGACAATTCTAAAACAGCCGTGTTAGAACCTGCGACACCAAACGTATTAAAACTCAATGTTTGGGTTTGTTTCCCTTCAATATTCATGTCAACTACCTTTGTAGTAATTGGATTTGGATTTAGTACATCTAAGGTTACTTTATAAGACGATTTTTCTCTATTTCCTGTGGCAATCACCTCCACAGTGTTAATGCCATTTGCTTTTAAAACATCCAATTCGAAATACAGCATTTTTTCATCTGGTTTTTCGAAATTCACTATTTGCATTTTCTTCCCAACTACCGCAATACCTTCCGATGTTTTTATTGTAACGGATACTTTTTTTACCTTTCTATCCATTGTGAAAATAGTAACAGGTAAGGTTACTTTTTCTTTTGGAGATAACTTCCTGGGCAATGTTGCCAAGACCATTAATGGTTTTTTTACAGGAACTGTTTTTTGAGCATTTCCGTATGCAGCTTTATTTACATCACCAGCAATGACCATTGTTCTCACAGAACCAATATAATTTGGTAAGGTAATTTTGTGTGATTTTGTTTGTCCACTTCCCAAATAAAAGGGCCCTAGAACCTTTACAACAGGCTTAAATCGGTTTGCTTTTTTGTTTTTTGCCTTCGCAGCATTCCCATCACCACCAATCGCATATACTTGGTCTATACTTCCAGAAAATGCGCCAATTACATCGTCAAAAATATCCCAAGTTTTTATACCCAAAGCCTCTCTAGCATAGAAGGTATTGAATGCATTTGGTGTTTTAAATCTTGTTAAATCTAGCAAGCCATCTTCAACAACAGCCAACGTATACGTCATCGATTTGTTTTTCTTTTCAGAAATTTTCACAACAAATTCTTTCTGTGGTTGCACCTCATCCGGCATTGAAATTTGGGGTTCTAATTTGGTAGAAGCATCTTCCACCAAAATAGGAATCGTACCATACAACCGTAAAGGCAAATCGTTTTCGGACACATGGTGGGGCTGTAATAATGAAATACTAACAAACACATTTGGCTCCATATTTTTGGCGATTGGAATTGCAACAGAAGTGCTTCCTTTATTTGTTTTTACCCATTTTGTATCTAACACTTTGGTGCCATTTTCAATACTTACTAAGGCATGTCCTTTACTTCCAGATGGGAAAGTGATTTTTGCAGTTTCTCCAACATTGTATTTGTCTTTATCGGCAGAAAAAACCAACATTTTTGCAGCTTCTTTATTTGCTGAAGTTGAATTTTGCCACCAATTTTTATAAAAATAAGCCGTTCTTCCTGTTGCATGACCGCTTACTGGATCTATGACTCTGATTAAAAACCGTCCTCGATCGCGCTCTGGAATGTTCAATTTAAAACTTCCTTTTCCATGGTCATCCGTATCAATTTTTATTGTTTTATAGGGGGTGTGATAACTACTCGAAGTATATCTAGAGAGATTGTCTGAAGAAGAACTCCACCACCAACGCCACTGTATTTGAAACACCTGAACTTCAATGTTTTTACGTTGAATTGGGGTTCCTTTTTCGTCGACAGTAACAATAGAAAAATTCTGATTTTCGTCGGTATAAAAGGAACCATTTCTCTTTTCTTTTGGGGATGCTAATCCTACAAAAGAGGAAAATGGCGCATATTTTTTGGAAAATGCATCCATCGAAAAGTCTCCACCAGTTTCAAAAGCTCTCACCAAAAACTGAACGTTTAACATCCCAGGGGCATTTTTTCCGATTTTTAATTGGTGCTTTATTTTCGCAAATCCATTGGCATCTAGGTTTCCTTCAAAAATATTTATTTCTTCAGAAGAAAAAGTTCTGGATGGGTCTGAAAAAACGTAGTTTTTATATTTCTTGAAACTAAAACTAGTTGCAGAAATCTTCGCTTTTATTTCTGCTTTTATGTTTTTTGCTGGCGTTCCATGTAGCCATTTTACTTCTAAATTTCCGTTGATCGGTTTTTTACTCGTTAAGACGCGATCCTCAAAATCAATTTTAATTTTTAACCGATTTGGTTTTACTGTTTCAACTTTTAAGGTTTTATAAAATTTAGCACCACCAACAGCTACTTTTGCACTATAATTTCCTGTTTTTGCCCCAGGTGAAGTAAGCACTTTAAAAGTATAAAACTTGTTATTATTTTCTGTGGTTACTTTCTTGTACACCAGTTTACCACTTGGATCTGTCACTTCTAACTTTACTGGATGATTTTCTGGAATTTTATTATCCACATCGTTCAATACAAACGTTAAATGAATAGAATCTCCCGGCCGCCAAACTCCACGCTCACCATAAATATAACCTTTCAATCCTTTTTGAGTTTTACTTCCAGCAACATCAAACTTGCTTAAAGACAAAGAATTTCCATCTAATAAACGCAAGTACCCTTTATTACTTCCTTTAGAAACAACTGCAAACGCAGCGTTCTTAGAAATTGATATTGTTGCAAAACCAGCTGCATCTGTTTTTTCGGAAGCGATTTCTTGCTGTTGAAAATTGAATAACTTAATGGTCGCTTCCGAGGTTGGATGTGTCGTTAAGATATTTGTGATTGCGAAAAAATAAGAATTATTGGTTCCTTTTTTGGCAATGATTCCAAGATTGGAAGCCAACAGATTTTGAGTTAAAACTCGATTTTCGTAATAATAATCATGGCAAGGGTTGTTTCTTTCTCGCCAATTATAACTGTTCTTCTTGTACCGATACAGGATGTTGTCCCAATACATTTCTTCTCTTTCGTCTTGATTTTGTACTTCAATCAAATCTTCGTATGCAGTAACATCTGATTCTACAAGAGCGTCAACATTTGCTATTTCATTGGTGCTTTCTGGACAGTTATAAAAAGCTTGACTTTTATTATAAGTGATTTCTACTCTATAAATTGCACCCGGTTCTGCAGCAATCATCTTCGATAAATCTACGCTGTAAGATTGCCATTTTTGCGGATTATTTTCCTTCGAATCGATCAGTGTAATTGTTTTTTTGGCAACACTTCTACCCACCCTTTTTATCGCATGGGTATTATTACTGTTTAAGTTATTTTCCTGTAAAAACTGAAGCACATTGTCTTCAAATATTTTTATAATTCGAACATCAACAGCCTTTACATTGATCGCTTCAAAATTAAATGCTAAGGCCTTCGAATTTGGCAAAATTGTACCACTACGAATGAGACGAACTTGTGGTTTTTTCTGTTCGAAAGCTACTGTTTCAAGGGTGTTTTTTTTGAGTTTATAATCCTCAGAATTCTTTATTCCTTGAAAAACAGTCACCAAAATACTCCCCACTAATTTTGTATCAGGAAATACTTTCAATTCGTTTCCGTTGACAATAAATCGCGGTTTTTTTACCTGTTGAAGAGTAACCAATCCATCAAAATTTTGTTGCTTTTTTAACGCATCTGAAAAGTGAACTGAAAGGTATTGTTCTGCGCCATTCTTTACTTCAAAACTCAAAACTTTGAAATTACTTTTCCCAGGAATTGTAATTTCATTATTTCCCTTTGATGCCGCTTTTATTGGACTTCCATCCCAAGAAACAACTAATTTTGTATCGCCTACAAATCGCTGAAGGCTATCAATCTTAAACTCGAAAACTTCTCCATTCTCAAAAGATTCATTCCATACAATATTCTTTGAAACTCCCTTTTGAGTCGCTTTTATCAATTTTTTTGCACTCGACAAAGAGATGAAGTCTGCAGATTTTACGGTTCCTGCTAAATACTGATAGTCTTTATTATACGATTGTAAGTTCTTGGTTTGAATTGTAAAATTTGGCGTGATTGTCTTAAACTGAAAAGTATAATCTTGAAGTTCTTTCTCGAATTTTTTATAAATTTCTTTTAATTTAACTGTAACTGTATATTCTGTATTTGCCGCTAAATGTTCCTCAGGAATAAAAATGAAAGCATGTTTGTTTATGATTTTGATCTTCCCATTTACAAAAGGTTTTACAGAAATTATTTCTGAAGTGATTTCTTTATTAGCCTCCCAGCCATCCACTTCTTTGGCAAGGTTTACTTCAATGTTTTGAGTAGTAGAAACAACACCAGCCGTTGTGTAGCTTAGGTATTCTTTAAATTTATAAAGATTGTCTGGCTGTATTACTTCCTTTTTACAGGAGAAAATTAATAAAAAAATAACGAGGATTGAAAGTGCATTTTTTATTTTCATAGTTGTAATATTTATAAGTACAACTCAAAAATAACAATTTAAGTATCTAAAAAAAGAGGTGAATGAGAATTCGGTATTCTTTTTTTAGAATTCGATTAAAATAAAAAAACGCTTCAATTTCTTGAAGCGTTTTTGAGGTGTCGAGCGGATTCGAACCGCTGTAGATGGTGTTGCAGACCACTGCCTAGCCACTCGGCCACGACACCTTATTGTATTAAGGTTTGCAAATTTACATAAAATTACAAGTATTGCAAGGCTTTTTTTGTGTTATCGCTTTTTTGAGAGAATTACCACTACTTCTTCCACGTCACCACCGATGGGTGGGTTTATTTTTGAAACCGAAACCGTCGCTTTTTTTATCATTCTAAGTTCTTTGAAAAAACGATCTAAAATTCGCTGGGCAACTTCTTCTAACAATTGTGACCGAATGGCCATTTCTTCTTTTACAATATGATTTAAATGTACATAATCTACGGTATCTTCTAAGGCATCTGTTTTGGCAGACTTTTTTAAATCGGCTTTTACCACTACATCAACACGGTACTCCGAACCAATTTTAGCTTCTTCGTCCAAACAACCATGATATGCGTACAACTTGATGTTGTTTACTTTTATAATTCCCATTGAATTTCTTTTAGCCCCGAAAGGATTTAAAACCTTTTCAGAGTTTTGTCTTATTTATTTTCTTCGATTTTCTCCCACATTTTATCTGTATTCAAACGAAAAGAGCCAACATAGTCAAAACTACATTGCTCTGGTGAAATGATCGATAAAAAAGGTTCTTTGTTTTTCTTGTTGTACAAATGATAGGTTTCGCCAAAAATGGGCTCAAAACTAAAGTTCGCATTGTAGATTAAATCGTTGTACTGAAACTTTTGCATTAAGGTTTCATACTCTTTTTTTACCTCATCAAACTTCGACTTCAACTGCTTGTTAACACGCTGAATTCCGTCATTTTTCCAACTGGCAGTATTTAATGGGGTAATAACTGGAGAACTTGCAGAAGTCCCATAGGGCTTTAGGGCTGCGTCGTATTGTTGTGTTTCTTCATTAAAAACAACCAAATCTGGTTTTTTTGCTTCATCTTTCATACGCTACAAAAATACGACAATAAATAAGTAGTAAATTCTATTTTCAAGGAATTTTAATGAACTACGATACCTCCGTTAGTTACAATGCCTTCATTTTTTAAAGGACAATTTACCTCATTTTTTGATTGCAATGAAAAAAAAGAGATTGCGCATACGTAAAAAAACAGATAACAAAAAGCGCGCCCTGAAAGGGAGTGCTCAAAATAAAAATATACAAGTTATTTTATGTAATTTTGTTGCTTAATTTTTCCACAAAAGAATATGTCTGAAGAGCAAAAACCGCTGAATTTTTTAGAGCAAATTATTGAAGAAGATTTGGCAAACGGAATGCCAAAAGAAAATTTACGTTTTCGTTTTCCACCAGAACCAAATGGCTATTTACACATTGGTCATACCAAAGCCATTGGAATTAGTTTCGGTTTGGGGCAGAAATACAATGCACCCGTAAACCTTCGTTTCGATGATACAAATCCTGCAAAAGAAGAGCAAGAATATGTTGACGCCATAAAGAAGGACATTACTTGGTTGGGATACAACTGGGCGGAAGAATGTTATTCGTCCGATTATTTTCAGCAATTATACGACTGGGCAGTGCTATTAATAAAGGACGGAAAAGCCTATGTTGATTCGCAGTCTTCAGAAGAAATGCGTGCGCAAAAAGGAACCCCAACACAAGTTGGAACCAATAGCCCTTTTAGAACCCGTTCTGTGGAAGAAAACTTGAACTTGTTTCAAGAGATGAAAGAAGGAAAACATGAAGAAGGCACCCATACTTTGCGTGCTAAAATTGACATGGAAAACCCAAATATGTTGTTGCGTGATCCGTTAATGTACCGCATCATGTTTAAATCGCATCATAGAACTGGCGATGACTGGTGTATTTATCCAATGTATGACTGGACACATGGTGAGAGCGATTATATTGAACAAGTTTCACATTCTCTCTGTTCTTTAGAGTTTAAACCGCATAGAGAATTGTATGATTGGTTCAAAGAACATGTTTTTGAATACAGTAAAACCGAATATCCAAATCCAACAAAACAACGTGAGTTCTCTCGTTTGAACTTAAGCTATACGGTAATGAGCAAGCGTAAGATGTTGAAATTGGTAGAAGAAAATATCGTTTCTGGATGGGACGATCCAAGAATGCCTACCATTTCTGGCTTAAGAAGACGTGGTTATACGCCCGAATCCATTAAGAATTTTATTGAAACAGTAGGGGTTTCTAAACGAGAAAACAGCATTGATGTTGCCTTGTTGGAATTTAAAATTCGGGAGGATTTAAATAAAACGGCCAACAGAGTAATGGGGGTGTTAGATCCTGTAAAAGTGATTATTGACAATTATCCAGAAGGAAAAGAAGAGATTTTAATTGCAGAGAACAACCCAGAAGATGAAAATTCTGGCACAAGAGAAGTTCCTTTTTCAAGAGAAATTTATATTGAAAAAGAAGACTTTAGAGAAGAAGCAAACAAGAAATTTTTCCGATTGAAACTCGGAAAAGAAGTCCGTTTAAAAAACGCTTATTTTATAACAGCAACCCGTTGTGAAAAAGATGAAAAAGGGGAAGTTACCGTAATTCACTGTACCTACGATCCATTAACAAAATCTGGAAGCGACACCGAAGAAAGCAAGCGTAAAGTAAAAGGAACCCTGCATTGGGTTTCTGTAAAACATGCTGTAAAAGCAGAAGTAAGAGCCTACGACCGTTTGTTTTTAGACGAAACACCAGATGCGCATAAAGACAAAGATTATATGGAGTTTGTAAACCCAAATTCTTTAGAAATTATCAATGCATTTGTAGAGCCAAGCTTACAATCTGCAAAAATTGGTGAACGTTTTCAATTTCAACGTTTGGGCTATTTTAATGTAGATGACGATTCAACTTCAAATAATTTAGTATTCAACAAAACCGTTGGATTGCGCGATTCTTGGGCGAAAAAATAATACCTAATAATTAAACTACGTATCATGAAAAAAATACTGATTTTATGTTTCCTGATTTTAGCTTCTTGTGAAGCCAAAAAAGAAATACACCAAGTTGCCGAAATTTCTTGCGGACAGTGTCAGTTTGAAATATCCGAACCTATGGGCTGCGATTTAGCAATACGTTTAGACGGTCAGGCTTACTTTATTGATGGTGTAAATATTGACGATTTTGGAGATGCTCATGATTTAAATACAGGTTTTTGTAACGTTATTAGAAAGGCAAACGTTGATGGTGTTCTTGAAAATGGGCGCTTTAAAGCAAGTACTGTAAAACTAATTGAATAAAAAAAACCTCAATTGCTGTCGACTCAGAAAGCGGTAGAAAATAAAAAAATCCGAAAGAACCCTTCTTTCGGATTTTTTATGCTCTTTTTTATATATAATATATATAGTATATTTGTTTTGGTAAAACATACATAAGTAGCGACGATTATGAAAAAACTAATAGAAATAGAAGATACAGTTCTTACAAAACTAAAAGTCCTGTCTGCTTTTGAGGGATTAAGCGTAAAAGCCTTAATGGAAAAGGCAGTTGAACTATTTGTTAAATCGAAAGAAAAAGAACAATTAGACCGTTTAACACAAGAACAAAAAGAAGACATCGGTCTTTTACTTTTAATGCAACAAACCAACAGAACGGATACAGTTCCTGAAGAAACGTTCTTGAAAGCTTTACAGTAATGGAAATTATTTATTTACGACAAGCCTTAAAAGATGTAAAAAAAATTAAGAATGATGGATTAAAAGCGAACTTACTTCGTGTTATCACTACTTTAAAATTAGCAGAAAGCTTGTCAGAAATTCAAAATACAAAGGCAATATCTGGTCATCCTGAAGCTTATAGAATACGAATTGGCGACTATCGATTGGGTATTTTTTATTCAGAAAATACAATTACAATTGCTCGATTTGTGAAGCGAGAAGACATTTATAAGTTATTTCCATAAAAAACCCGAAAGAAGTGTTCTTTCGGGTTTTTTGATACTTCAATTTTCTTTTTCTTATGGTGCAGGGTTTGGAATTTCCGCATGCACTGCATTAATTTCGGCAATGGTTTCAGCACTCAAGTCAATATGAATACTTCCAATATTTTCTTTCAATTGATCCATTCTCGTAGCACCAATAATATTACTGGTTACAAAAGGTAATTGATTGATAAAGGCCAATGATAACTCCGTCAATGTAATTCCATTTTTAGCCGCAATCGCTTCATATCTTCGCACTGCTTCCGTAGAACCATCGCCCATATAACGCGCAATAAACCTTGGGAATAAGTTTCCTCTAGATCCTTCTGGATTCTTTCCATCTAAATACTTTCCAGACAAAACACCTTGTGCTAATGGTGAATACACCAATAGACCAATATCTTCTCTTAAGGAAACCTCAGACATTCCGTATTCATAAGCTCTGTGAATCATAGAATACGAATTTTGAATGGTAACAGGTCTTACTAAATTGTTTGCTGCTGCTGTTTGTAAGTATTTCATGGTTCCCCAAGGAGTTTCATTTGAAAGTCCAATGGCTTTAATCGTACCTACTTTTACAAAAGCATTTAAAACTTCTAAAATCTCTAAATGATTTTCTGCTTCTTTTGTAGATGTTTGGTAAGGATAATCTCGCACACCAAAACAGTTAACACCTCGTGATGGCCAGTGCAATTGATACAGGTCTAGATAATCGGTTTGCAATCGTTGTAAACTGCCCTCTATAGCTTCTGTAATGTTTTGTTTTGTAAAACCTCCGGTTCTAATATGTTTTGTGTAATCTCCAGCACCTGCAATTTTACTAGCCAAAACAACCTTTTCTCTGTTGCCTGTTTTCTGAAACCAATTTCCAATAATTCGCTCCGTATCTGCATAGGTTTGAGGAGTTGCTGGTACCGGATACAATTCCGCCGTGTCAAAGAAATTGACACCTTGTGTTAGGGCATAATCCATTTGCTCGAAAGCTTCCGATTCTGTATTCTGGTTTCCCCAGGTCATGGTTCCTAAACATATCTTAGAAACTTTTAAATCTGTATTTGGTAGTTTTGTGTATTTCATTTATTGGGGTAAAATTGGTTTTTTTAATCTTATAACTGAAAACGAAACAACGAAGTTAAAAACTAAATTGCGAATAAAATAATAAGCGTGTAATTTTTAAAAACTACACGCTTATTAAATCAATACTATATTTTCTATTTTAAGATTGCTTCAATTCCTGGTAATGTTTTTCCTTCTAACATTTCTAACATAGCACCTCCACCTGTTGAAACATAACTTACCTTTTCTGCAAAACCAAATTGTTTAACGGCAGCGACAGAATCTCCTCCTCCTACTAAAGAAAAAGCACCGTTTTTTGTTGCTTTGTCTATTGAGTGTCCTAATGCAATCGTTCCTCCTGCAAAAGATTCCATTTCAAAAACTCCCAAGGGACCATTCCATAAAATCGTTTTACACTTATTGACAACGACATCAAAGTTTTCTCTCGATTTTGGTCCAGCATCAACACCTTCCCATCCATCAGGAATTTCATTAATATCAAGGATTTGTGTATTGGCATCATTCGAAAAATCATCTGCAGCAATTACATCTACTGGAATGTGAACTTCCACTCCTTTTGCTTTTGCTTGCTTCAAAATCTCTAAAGCCAATTCCATTTTATCGTCTTCGCAAATAGAATTTCCAATCTTACCTCCTTGTGCTTTCACAAAGGTAAAACTCATACCTCCACCAATAATTAAATGGTCTACTTTGTCTAAAATGTTTTCAATCACCGTAATTTTTGAAGATACTTTGGCGCCTCCTAAAATGGCTAAAACTGGTTTTTCTGAATTGTTTAAAACCTTATCGATACTTTCAATTTCTCTTGCCAATAAGTTTCCAAAACATTTATTTTGCTCAAAAAACTGTGCAATAATTGTTGTAGATGCATGTGCTCTGTGTGCAGTTCCAAAAGCATCATTTACATAAATATCTCCTAATTTTGAGAGCTTCTCTGCAAAAGCAACATCTCCATTTTTCTCTTCTTCATAAAAACGTAAGTTTTCTAAAAGCAGCACTTCTCCTGGTACTAGGTGTGCAACTGCATCTTTTGCATTCGCTCCAATACAATCTTTTACAAACTTCACCTTGCAGCCCAACACTTCTTCAACAGACGTTACAATGTGCTGTAAAGAAAATGCTTCTTGAAATCCTTTTGGTCTTCCTAAATGAGACATTAAAATACAACTTCCTCCTTGCGCTAAGATCGCTGATATCGTAGATTTTGCAGCTTGAATTCTTGTTGCGTCGGTTACTTGAAATTCATTGTTTAAGGGCACATTAAAATCTACACGAATAATGGCTTTCTTATTTTTAAAATTAAAGTCTTCTAAGGTTTTCATTGGGTTCTCGTTTTGCACAAAAATACCGAATTATTAAGGTTTAAAGAAATCGAAAACTAAAAAACTAAGATATCGTTTGCGTAGTAAAGAACAGCTCATAAAAAAAAGAAACCTCTTAAAATGAAACGGAAATCTTGTGTTTTAAAAAGAAATCTTTTTTGATTTCTAAAATTCGTGGATTAGTGACGAACTAATTTTATATTTGCTTATGCTTTTCAATCAAATTATAGGTCAAGAACATATAAAAAATCATTTACGCACTTCTGCGGAGAATGGTAGAATTCCGCATGCGCAACTTTTTGTTGGGAACGAAGGAAGTGGCACTTTGCCAATGGCCATTGCATATGCACAGTTTTTATTATGTAATTTCTCTGACAATACAGAGGCTTGTAATATAAAGTGTGACAAGCTACAGCACCCAGATTTGCATTTTGCTTTTCCTGTGACAACAAGCGATAGCGTAAAAAAGCACCCTGTTAGTAATTTGTTCCTAGAAGATTGGCGTCAATTCTTAAAAGAACAACCTTATGCAAGTTTGTTTAATTGGCTGCAACACATTGGTGTAGAAAATAAACAAGGAAATATTGGTGTTGATGAGGCATTAGATGTTGTAAAAAAATTACAATTAAAATCATACGAAGGGGGCTATAAAGTGATGATTATTTGGATGGCAGAAAAAATGAATATTGCTGCTGCCAATAAGCTCTTAAAACTCATTGAAGAGCCGCCTCAAAAAACGGTCTTTTTATTGATTACAGAAAATGAAGAACAAATTATAAATACAATACGCTCTCGATGCCAAGCACTCCATTTTCCAGTGTTAGCAGCGCAAGATATTGCAACGGCTTTAATAGAACGAGAACAATGTTCTGAAAGTGAAGCTGCTAAAGTTGCGCACCAAGCAGAAGGGAATTATAACAAAGCGGTGCAATTACTACAAAATGATGGTGCCGATTTAATTTTTGAAGAATGGTTTGTCACTTGGATTAGAACTGCATTTAAGGCAAAAGGAAATGCGTCTGTTGTCCAACAATTAGTATCATGGTCGGACACCATTGCAAAAGCAGGTCGCGAAAACCAAAAACGTTTTTTAGCCTATTGTCTGCAGTTTTTTAGACAAGCTTTATTGCTGAATTACAAGTCAGCAGATTTGGTTTTTATGGAAACTAAAACAGGTTTTGATCTTTCTAAATTTGCGCCTTTTGTGCATGCAGGAAATATTTTAGACATCGAAAAGGAACTCAATGATGCGATTTACCACATTGAAAGAAATGGAAATGCTAAAATTATTTTGTTAGATCTTTCTATGAAATTAACACGCTTTTTGCATAAGAAAGAGGATTCTCTTACTTCTTAAAATCTCAAACCTTAAGTAATCTTACCGAAGAGGTACTAAACTCCTTTTTCAGTTCTTTTAACAACATATAAATCTGCAATTGTAGGGTTTTTAGGGCAGCTTTTGAGTTGTGTAAATTCATCTCCAACTTTTACAAAACCGGTGTGCACTACTTTAAAATAAACACCACACATTGTAGTATTCCAAAACTGTTTTACAATTTTCATATCGTTAAAACGAACGCCTAGTTTATAGCAGGGGTTTCTTTGCACAGTCACTTCTAAAATAGCCTCACCCACCTGAAAAGTGTCTCCTTGGTGCAGTTTGGTTTCATCCAAGTCATCAACGGTTAAGTTTTCGCCAAACATCCCAGGTTGCCAGTCTAAATCTGGATACAATGGTTTAAAATAATCGTAGTGTTTTAATGAATACCCATAAATAGCTTGTTGGATTCCACCATGGTGTTTTCTATCGGTAATTTCGTCGCCAGTAACCGCTTCTGTGTCTAAAAAAATTGGTGTAGCAACTGGGTATTTAAAAATACCTGTAGAGACTCTTTTCCCTTTCCAATCAATCTCTTTTTTTTCTCCTATGTTCGTGGCAACAATCTTCATACGTGTTTTATTAATACCATTTATTGAACTAAAAAATCTTGTAAAATATCGGCTATTTTTCGATTGTCTGCTAATTGCGGAATCTTATTTTGCCCTCCAAATTTCCCAATCGATTTCATGTATTCGTGAAATCCGCCTTTTTTAACTTTTCGAATCACCAAAGGGCGTAGAATTTTACCGGCAATCAAATCGAGATAATAAATATTTTGTACCTGCATAGAAGCATCTATTTTTGTGCCAAATTCTACTAAATCTTCGGGTTCGTTTTCAAACTCTAAAAACCATTCGTGATAGGGCAAACCATTTTTTGGATTCACTTGTGGCGCCACCGTAAACTCACTGATATTAATGTTTGTGTCTTTAATAGCATCATTCAAAGCCTTCTCTACTTCTTTTCCAATCACGTGTTCTCCAAAGGCAGAAATAAAGTGTTTGATACGTCCAGTCACTTTTATTCTATAGGGTTTTGTATTTGTAAATTCAACCGTATCTCCAATATTATAGCCCCACAAACCTGCGGTTGTGTTTAAAATGATGACATAATTAATCCCTTTTTTTACATCTTTTAGCGAAATTCTTGTTGGATTTTTGTCATAAAATTCACTGGCAGGGATGAATTCATAAAAAATACCTGAATCTAATTGCAACAACATTCCCTTTTCGGTTTGCGAATCTTGATAGGCAATGAATCCTTCTGATGCTGGATACAATTCAATATAATCAATTTTCTTGCCTATTAAACTTTCGAACTTGTTTTTGTAAGGTTCAAAATTAACGCCTCCATAAATGAAGAAATTAAAGTTTGGAAACAACTCTGAAATTGATTTCCCTGTTTTTTCTATGAGTTTTTCAAAATACATTTGTACCCAAGACGGAATTCCACTAATGACAGACATGTCTTCATTAACGGTTTCTTTAACAATAGCATTTACTTTGGTATCCCAATCATCTATACAGTTGGTTTCCCAACTTGGTAGTCTATTTTTTAATAAATATTGAGGAATATAGTGTGCTACAATACCACTTAAACGTCCTAGTTTAACCCCATTTTTATCTTCTAAAACAGGGCTTCCTTGTAGGAAGATCATTTTCCCATTAACAAAGCTGGCATCGTTTTTAGCGACAATATAAGCTAGTAAAGCGTTTTTTGCCGCCTTTATATGCGTTGGCATTGAGTCTTTGGTAATGGGAATGTATTTAGCACCCGAAGTAGTTCCTGATGTTTTGGCAAAATACAACGGTTTCCCCGGCCACAGTATATTAGCTTCGCCTGCTACCATTCTGTCTACATACTTCCTTAAACCTTCATAATCTTGAACTTTAATGCGTTTTTTAAAATCTGCATAGTTATGAATATTGACAAAATCATGGTCTTTCCCGAAAGCTGTTTTACTTGCTTTAGAAACTAAATTTTTGAAAACTTTTTCTTGTGTTTTGTGTGGATTACTTGCCCACTTATTCACTTTTTTTGTGGCAATTTTAGCAAAAGGTATTGCGAAAAAAGATTTAATACTCATTATTTAAAATCTATGTATTTAATAGGATCTACTGCATATCCGTCACTCCAAATCTCAAAATGTAGGTGAGGTCCTGTTGTTAATTCTCCTGTAGAACCAACGCTTGCAATAGCTTCGCCAGATTGCACAAAATCGGATTGTTCTTTCAATAAGTTTCCATTATGTTTATATACGGAAATATAATTATTGCTGTGTTTTAAAATAAGTACATACCCTGTTTCTGTGGTCCATCCAGAAAAGATAACTGTACCATCTGCAATTGCTTTTACGGGTGCACCTGTATTTGCTAAAATATCTACTGCAAAATGTTTGGTAGTGGGATCAAACGTTTGAGAAATTTGCCCATTTAAAGGGGCGAAAAAAACCAAATCTACATTGGATTTAATGTTGTTGATGATCGGAAAACGGTCTCTTCGATCAACACTTTCTCTGAATAAAGAATCTGCTTTGGTGGCATCTAATTCGTTTTCATTAATAAAACTTCTTTCTTGTTCTAATAATAAAGAGTCTATTGTTTCGGGTTTTAATTCTCCGGTCAATACAGGTCTTAATGCTTTTGTATAATTCTCTAAAACAGCTAATTGTATTTTTAAAGAATCTGCTTTTAAGGTAGCGTTTAATGCATTTGTTTTTAATAATGTGGAAGAATAACCGGGTATGTATTCTTTAATTGGTGTAAAAGCAATAAGCACAATGGTCAATCCCATTAATAACATTGAAAAAAAACCTCCAAATACAAATACATTTAATCGCGATAGTTTTAATGAAAAACGCTCTTCAAAAGTATCTTCATTTAATACAACCAAACTGTACTTGTCAGTTAACTTCTGTTTAAGTTTGCCTTTTTGTTTCTTGTTTTTTACCACATAATTATATTTTGGTTCTTCACAAATATACAACGAATAAATAGTGAAATTATTTTCTATAAAAATTCATTTCATCAATGTAATCCCAAACTTCTTTGGAGAGAAGCGGTTGTATATTTTTGGCTGTTTTTATTCCATTTCGAATCATTGTTGATGAAATTTCTACAATAGGTGCTGCTATTTTATGAATTTTTGGATGCTTGTCGAATTGTGTTTCGTTGCTCCCTTCTGAAATCCTCGGATATACATAGACTTGATGATGTTCTAAAATCGTTTCAAAATTCTTCCATTTATGAAAGTTTTTTAAATTGTCTTCGCCCATAATCAAACAAAACTCTTTGTCTGGATATACTTCTGATACATGTGCTAAAGTATGGGTGGTGTAATTGGGTTGCGACAATTTAAACTCAATATCTGAGGGTTTTATTTTTGGGTAGTTTTCTGTCGCCTTGTACACCATTTCAAAACGGTGATGATTGTCAAGCAAAGAACTTTTCTTTTTAAATGGATTGTGAGGAGTAACTACCATCCAAATTTCATCTAAGTTTGAATGCTCTAATAGATGATTGGCAATGATTAAATGCCCAACATGAATGGGATTGAAGGTGCCAAAGTATAATCCAATTTTCATTTTAATGCATTTAGCTGTTCGACTTTCTCTATTTGTTTAATTCTAAATAGTCACTCATTAGTGCTTCTGCTTCTTTTAAAGCAACTTCTAAATCATAATTTTTAATAATCTTATCAAACTGTGGTGCTGTTGCAAGTTCTACAGAGGCTTTTGCAATCCGCATATTTATTTTATCCTCACTTTCTGTGCTTCTTTTCTTTAAGCGAATTTTTAGTTCATCAACACTTGGTGGCTTTACAAAAACTGACAAGGTGTTTTCTGGAAATTTCTTTTTTATTCTCAATCCACCAACAACATCAATATCAAAAATTACATGTTTTTTTTGTGCCCAAATGCGTTCTACTTCTGTTTTTAATGTACCATAGAAGTTGTCACGATACACTTCTTCCCATTCCAAAAAGGCATCCTCTTTTATTTTGTCCTTAAAATCTCTTAAAGAGATAAAGTAATAATCTTCGCCATCTTTTTCAAATCCTCTTGGTTCGCGTGAGGTTGCAGAAATAGAAAACTCTAAATTAAATCGTTCCTGTTTTAATAAATGACGTACAATGGTTGTTTTTCCGGAACCAGAAGGTGCAGAAAACACAAATAATTTCCCTTTAAAATCTTTCATATTGTATAGATTATGAAATTTCGAATACTATCGAAATTATTTCCGTTTATAAAACGTTTAAAATTTGCTCTTTGATCTGCTCTAATTCATTTTTCATTTGAATTACGGCTTTTTGCATCGGTGCAAAATTAGCTTTAGAACCTGTGGTATTGATTTCTCGTCCCATTTCTTGCACAATAAATCCTAATTTCTTACCATTTGATTCTTCAGATGACAAGGTGAGTAAGAAGTAATCTAAGTGATTTGCCAAACGCACTTTCTCTTCATTAATATCTAATTTTTCAAGATAATAAATAAGTTCTTGCTCAAAACGATTTTCGTCTGTATCTACTTTCAAATCGTCAATCGCTTTTTTTAAACGCGTCTTCACGTTTTCTACACGATCGCCATCTAATGCTTTTACCTCCTCCAAATACGTTCTGATGTTTGTAATTCTTTCTTTGAAGTCTATTTCTAAAGATGCTGCTTCATCAACTCTGTATTGTATAATCTCCTGAATGGCAACGTCTATATTTTGACTGATAGTGCTCCATTCATTTTCATCAAATTCTTCGCGCTCTGCTTTCAATGCGTCTGGCATTCTAATCGCCATTTTCAGCAACTCTACGTCTGTTGCTCTACCAGTTTCAACGACACCTCTTAGTTGTTCCATGTATTCTTTTACAAGACTTTGATTGATCTTTGCGGAAGTTTCATTTCCTGTCATTTCTACAAAGATTGAAAAATCTACTTTTCCACGTACCAAAGCACTCGCCAATCTTTTACGAACAGACAACTCTTTTTCTTTGTAGTAAGAAGGAATTCGAACGTTTAAATCTAGGTTTTTACTGTTTAAAGATTTAATTTCTATGGTTACTTTTTTGGTAGGCAATTGGAGTACAGATTTACCATAACCTGTCATAGATTGAATCATAAAATAGTCATTTTAAATGAGTTGCAAATATAGTTTATTTCGTAGTATTTTTGGGTTGTTTTGTAACTAAATACACTCCCGAAAAGATGATCACTGATGCCCCCATTTTTACCAAATTTAGAGAATCGCTTCCCATAGACAATGCGAAAATAGTAGCAATTACAGGTTGTAAATAAATAAAAACACCTACCGTTGTTGGTTTCAATTTAGACAAACCATAAATATTAAAAAGATAGGTAATACAGGTTGTAAATAGAATGACAAAACCTACTTTTAAATAAATATCCGTTGGCATAGTCGTCCATGAAATTTCAATGAATTCACTAAATGAGAATGGAATAACAAGAATAAGTCCAAATAAATAGAACCATTTTATAAAAGTAATCGGGTTGTATTTTGAAATTAGCTTTTTCACCAAAACCAAATACAATCCATAAGACGCCGCATTTACAAAAACCAGAAAGTTCCCCAGAGTACTGTTTGTAGCGTTGTCTTCTGAGTTGTTTCCATAAACAATTAAGAGGATCGTTCCAATCAAACCAACAAAAACACCAATGATTTTTCTTTTAATAATTTTCTCTTTCAATAAAATACTTGAAAAAATTAAAACCATAATTGGTGAAGTTACCATCATCACCGAAGCACTTATTGGTGTTGTAAGGCTGAGGCCTTTAAAAAAACACAACATGTTCAATGCGATTCCAAAAAACGAGGCCAAAATTATTTTCTTATAATCTTCTTTCGCTATTTTTTGTGAATTCACAAACAACCCAGCAATCCAAAAAACAGCAGTTGCTCCAGAAACTCTTAATAAAATAAAGGCATAAGGCTTTACATAAAGCGGCATCACATCTTTTGCAATGGTAAATGTAACGCCGTAAATTAAGGTTGCAATAGAGACTAAAATGAGTGCAATACTTCTTTGGTTCATGAAAATGAATTGTAAAATGAAGTCGCAAAGTTGAGGATAATATTAACCAAATACACAAAAAAAGAGTTTCAAATTCATGAAACTCTTTGATCTAGGTTTGCTGATTTTTGGTAATTAATACTCATCTCCAATTGATTATTAAGAGATAACAAGATACACATTTAAAACTATTCCGTTTATATTTGTCAAATAAGCAGCAGCAATGAATATACATCACCTCTCGACGACACCCTCTATTTTAAATAAATTCATCTCAGAAATTAGAGATCAAACAATTCAAAAAGATGCTTTACGGTTTCGAAGAAATATTGAAAGAATTGGAGAAATATTAGGGTATGAATTGAGTAAAGAACTCGCGTATGAATCCGTTGAGGTTACCACTCCCTTAGGAAAAAAACAGATAGACCTTCCTAAAAAAGAGATTGTTCTCTGTTCAATATTAAGAGCGGGACTTCCGCTTCATCAAGGGTTATTAAACTATTTTGATGCTGCTGAAAACGCGTTCATTTCCGCATACCGTCACCATCCAAATAAGGATGCCGAATTTGAGATTGTAGTAGAATATTTTGCCGCACCTGCAATTGAAAATAAAATACTTTTATTGGCAGATCCAATGTTGGCAACAGGTCAATCTTTAGTTGCAGTCCATGAAGCTATCAAAAAACAGGGTATTCCCAAAGAAATTCATATTGTTGCAGTAATTGCTTCTCAAGAGGGGGTCAATTTTATTAAAAATCATTTCCCTAAAAACACTCATTTATGGATCGCTGCGATTGATCCAGAATTGAATGACAAAGGATATATTATACCAGGTCTTGGAGATGCAGGAGACTTGGCTTTTGGAACTAAACTATAAGAGTAAAGGCCCCAAAAGAGCAATCAGTACAAAAAGAATAAGCCCTATTTCTTTTAGAAGTTTTCGTTGTATCGATTCAAAACCATTTGCTAGAATTACAGCAACTGGAAAAGCAGCCATTAACAATTCGGAGCCATCTCGATTAAAAGTGAAAAAGAGATACGAAATACTCAATAAAAGATGAATTAAAAGCAAAATCCAGCTTTTTTTAAAGCGGTTATTAACAGAAAACACATTTTCTGTTTTCATAAAAACAGCAAACAACAAAAAGATTGAGAGCCCTCCCAACGGAGCTAAAAACCTAATTTCTTTATACATACTAAAGTCATATGTAGTATATAAGATGAATTTATCTGTAAAGAGCGATATTTCACCGATCCAAAAACTGTAAGTAAAAAATAGAAAAATTGGTATCAGAAAACCAATTACAGAAATCAATACCGTTTGAAGCCTAACCCTCTTATGAACGATTAATACCGCAAAAAGAAGCAGTGAAAATACAATTAAAAACGGATTCATAAGACACATTACACCCAACCAAAAACCAGCGTCAAATAGTTTTTTAAAAATCTCTTTTAGTGTTTGAATACTATACACTTTTCTTAAAAACAAGAGGTGTATGAGGTGTTCGAAAACAACCTGATAGCCATACAAATAAGCACTAAAAAAAGAAATTACTAAAAGATAAAACAAAAGAGCATACGAATTGTCTTGCGTTAATTTATTCTTAGAAACGATAAAATTTACACCGAAAAACAGGAATGTAAAAACAAGGAAAAACACTAATTTCTCAACGATGAAAAACAGCGTAACTTCCACCGTTGAAAACGAATGAAAACTATTTAAAAAAAGGGCACAAACAAATACTAGTAATAAAACTATAAAATTGATTGGTTTTGATTTGCCGAAAAAATTGGCTAACATTATTTCTTTTGTTATTTTTGCAGCGTAAAGATAAATAAGTTATGATAGCAAGCAATATTTTTAAGTGGATTGGTACTTTATTTACCGAGTATTTATTTACCCCTTTTAATGAAATTCGTTCCGATTTAGCATTAAGAGAGTTTGGATGGTGGATTTCGAATGGTGTTAATTGGCTTTTTATGATTGTCTTTTTATTCCTTTTACGATACTGGATGAAAGAATCATACAAATTTAAGAGAGAAGGAACAGAAGATCGCGCTTAATACTACATTCTTTGGGAAGCAAAAATAAATTAAAACGTTTTAACGAAAACGAAACGTTCGAAAATGTCATTCAGCCATCAAGAGAAGAAGTTGTCAATAACTTCTCCTTAAAAGGCAAATGGCATTCTTTTTTTAAAAACGAAAATCCGATAGTTTTAGAATTGGGCTGTGGTAAAGGAGAATATACAATAGCCTTAGCACGTAAAAATCCGAATAAAAACTACATTGGTATCGATATTAAAGGGGCACGCTTTTGGCGTGGTGCAAAAACAGCTATCGAAGAAGACATACAAAACGTCGCTTTTATCAGAACTCAAATAGAACTAGTTGATTTTATTTTCGCAGAAAATGAAGTTGCTGAAATTTGGATTACGTTTCCAGATCCACAAATAAAGTACAAGCGGACAAAACATAGAATGACAAACGCTTCCTTTCTTAAAAAATACCATCATATTTTAAGTGAAGAGGGCATCATGAACTTGAAAACCGACAGCGAATTTATGCATGGTTATACTTTGGGTTTATTACATGGTGAAGGGCACGAAGTTTTAAACGCAAATCATAATGTGTACAAAAACGAAGGATCGCCAAAAGAAGTTACAGAAACCCAAACTTTTTACGAAAACCAATATCTAGAAGTTGGAAAACCCATAACTTATATTCAATTTCGATTAAAGTATTAATCCTTTTCAAGCACGATTTTACTATCAAACAAGGATTGTCAAAATACTTTAACGCTGTTTTCTAGGTTTTTATGTGGTCAGGTTTTTTTCTTGAAATAAATTAATTATTTTCTACCTTCACAATGTGAAAGATTCAGATAACTTTTTTGAAAAAGTATATAAAACCGCACGCTTAATCCCGTTCGGGCGCGTAACCAGCTATGGCGCCATCGCCACCTATTTAGGTGCAGCACGTTCAGCCAGAATGGTGGGTTGGGCAATGAATAACTCTCACAATCAAAAAGAAGAAGTCCCCGCGCACAGAGTTGTAAACAAAAAAGGCCTATTAACAGGAAAGCATCATTTCGATGGCACAAACCTCATGCAACAATTACTAGAAAATGAAGGAATTGTTGTGATTGAAAATCAAATTCAAGACCTAGAAAACATCTTTTGGAACCCAATGGATGCGTTAGCCTCTAAAAATAAAGATATCTAAAATAGATCTTCTTTACTTTTCGGGAATCAATCCATAAATAATCACAATCTATACTCTTTCTTTTCTCCCTTCGAAGATGTATCTTTGCAATCAAGATTAAATAAAAATAAGGCGTGAGTTTTAAGAAACAAGATATATACAAAGCATTAGAAACAATTACGGCTCCTGGTGAAGGAAAAAGTTTGATTGAAAACAATAATGTAACCAATGTTGTCAGTTTTGGCTACGAAGTTGAAATAGACGTAACCATAAGCAACCCTACTTTACAAGCAAAGAAAAAAATTGAAACGGAAATTTCAAAAGCCATCAAAACAATTGTTGATGAAGCTATTATTGTAAAAGTAAACGTGCAGGTTGTAAAGCCCGTTGCTAAAGAAAATCCAAATTTAATTCGAGGAAAAGAAATTCCGAACATCAAGAACATTATTGCTATCGCATCTGGAAAAGGTGGAGTTGGTAAATCTACCATCACCGCAAACACAGCAATCACTTTAGCTAAAATGGGCTTTAGTGTTGGCGTTTTGGACGCAGACATTTATGGCCCGTCACAACACATTATGTTTGATGTTGAGAAAGCAAAACCATTGTCTGTAAATGTAGACGGACGTTCGAAAATGAAACCTGTAGAGAATTACGGAGTCAAACTATTATCCCTTGGCTTTTTTACAGACCCAAATCAAGCCGTTATTTGGCGTGGACCCATGGCTTCAAAAGCTTTAAATCAATTAATTTTTGATGCCGATTGGGGTGAATTGGATTTCTTATTGATTGACCTACCCCCAGGAACCGGAGATGTTCATTTATCCATCGTACAAGCATTGCCAATTAGCGGTGCAGTAATTGTGAGTACACCACAAAACATTGCCTTAGCAGATGCAAAGAAAGGAGTTGCAATGTTTCAGCAAGAAAGCATTAACGTGCCTGTTCTGGGAATCATCGAAAATATGGCGTATTTTACACCAGAAGAATTACCAGAAAACAAATACTATATCTTTGGACAAGACGGTGCTAAACATTTAGCAGAAGACATCAAAACTGAGTTTTTAGGTGAAATTCCTTTGGTACAAAGCATTCGAGAATCGGGTGATGTAGGACATCCCGTTGCTCTACAGAATGGCACTGTTTTAGAAACATCATTCTCAGAAATCACCAAAAAAATGGTTTCAGAACTGTTAAAAAGAAATGCAAATTTACCTCCAACAGAAGTTGTAAGAATTACAACAATGAGCGGATGTAGTTCTGTAAAAAAATAAGGAATATGGAAGCACAAGAAACATTACAAAATGTAGAAAAAGCATTAGAAGAAATTCGCCCATTCTTAATGAGTGATGGCGGAAACATCGCGCTTTTATCTATTGAAAATAATGTTGTTAAGGTACAGTTACAAGGTGCATGCACAGGTTGTTCCGTAAACCAAATGACACTAAAAAATGGTGTTGAGGCAACGATTAAAAAATATGCTCCACAAATTTTGGAAGTAATTAATGTAGAATAATAAACAGCAGTTCGTTTTTATAATAGATTTAATTAAGAATGATTACCACAGATATTTTAATTATTGGCGCAGGGCCAACAGGACTATTTACCGTTTTTGAGGCAGGTTTACTAAAACTCCGGTGTCATTTAATTGATGCACTCCCTCAGGCTGGTGGTCAGTGTTCTGAGATTTATCCGAAGAAACCTATTTATGATATTCCTGCATATCCAGAAATTTTAGCAGGTGATTTAACCGATAAATTACTGGAACAAATTAAACAATTTGAACCAGGGTTTACTTTAGGAGAAAGAGCAGAAACCATAGAAAAACAAGAAGACGAAACCTTTATTGTTACTACCAACAAAGGCACAAAACACCATGCAAAGATTGTAGCGATTGCTGGCGGACTCGGTTCTTTTGAGCCTAGAAAACCTCCAATTCCAAATATTGCCGATTTTGAGGACAAGGGAGTCGAATACATCATTCGGGACCCCGAATTTTACAGAAATAAAAAAGTAGTCATTTCAGGAGGTGGAGATTCCGCATTGGATTGGTCGATTTTTTTAACAGACGTTGCGGCTTCTGTCACTTTAATTCATAGACGAAATGAATTTAGAGGCGCTTTGGATTCTGTAGATAAAGTACAAGAATTAAAAGACGCGGGTAAAATTAGGATGATTACCCCTGCAGAAGTGAAAGCAATCGTTGGAACCGATAAAGTTGAAGGAGTTGCTATTGTGCAAAATGGTGGCGAAGAATTTACAATTGAAACAGATCATTTTATTCCACTTTTTGGCTTGTCGCCAAAACTAGGTCCTATTGCAAATTGGGGATTAGAAATTGAGAAGAATGCCATAAAAGTAAACAATGCATTGGACTACCAAACCAATATTCCTGGAATTTATGCCATTGGAGATGTAAACACGTATCCAGGAAAATTAAAATTGATTTTATGTGGTTTTCACGAAGCTACATTAATGTGTCAAAGTGCTTACAAACGTATATTCCCGGACAAAAAATACGTAATGAAGTATACAACAGTTGGAGGCGTAGATGGTTTTGACGGAACCAGAAAAGAAGCCCCTAAGGCAGTCGTAAAGAAAATTGAATAATGAATCCAGACATTACTTTAAAAATAACGGACAGAGAGGGAATACTTCATGAGATTCAAGCCCCTACAGATATGGCGATGAATTTAATGGAAGTGGTTCGCTCTTATGAATTGGCAGAAGAAGGAACTATTGGTATTTGTGGCGGAATGGCCATGTGTGCCTCATGTCAATGTTACGTGAACTCCGATCATCAATTACCAGAAATGAGCATTGATGAAGACATGATGTTGGCAGAAGCCTTTCATGTAGAAGACAATAGCCGATTAGGTTGTCAGATTCAGATGACTCCAGCAATGGATGGATTAGAGGTAGAATTAGCACCTGAAAGTTAGAAGTCCCCAAATTAGTTTTCTGTATATTTGTGGAGAACACTCATAAAACGTTCCTATGTTTCCAGACTTATTAACTTTTTTAAAGTACTTGATAAAGCGCAACCCTGAATGAGGTTTTGATGTACTAAAATGTCAAAGCAACAATGTATCGATTCTATTAAATATTGAAATTGATCATTGTATTTATAAATTCATTTACTACAATAAATCATGCCTTTTTATCATAAATTAGGGAAAATCCCACCCAAAAGACACACCCAATTCCGTAAAGAAAACGGGAGTTTATATTACGAGCAACTTTTTGGAACCATTGGTTTTGACGGAATGTCTACCAACAGTTATCACGAGCACAGACCCACGATGGTCAAGAAAATTGGAAAACAATATTCTGTAAAACCAAAAATTGCGAAAGCAAACAACATTCAGTCTTATCGATTTAGAGGCTTTCAAGTATCGCCAGAAAACGACTACTTAAAAAGCAGAAAGATCGTTTTAACAAATGCGGACTGTAACATCATTTTATCAGCACCAAAAAAAACGACTACAGATTATTTTTACAAAAATACAGACGCTGATGAAGTCATCTTCATACACAAAGGAACAGGGAAGTTAAGAACCCATCTTGGAAACATCGATTTTAAATACGGGGATTATTTGGTAATTCCTCGAGGAATTATCTACAAGTTGGACTTTGATGATGAAAACAATCGTCTTTTTATTGTTGAATCCTACTCGCCAGTTTATACCCCAAAAAGATATCGAAATTGGTTTGGTCAATTATTAGAACACGCTCCTTTTTGCGAACGAGACATAAGAAGACCACATGAATTAGAAACCTATGATGAATTGGGTGATTTTCTAATTAAAGTAAAAAAACAAGGTGAAATTATAGAAATGACATATGCTTCACATCCTTTTGATGTGATTGGTTATGACGGCTATAATTTTCCGTACGCCTTTTCAATTCACGATTTCGAACCCATTACCGGGCGAATTCACCAACCACCTCCGGTGCATCAAACGTTTGAAACTAATGCCTTTGTCATTTGTAGTTTTGTACCTCGCATGTACGATTACCACCCAGACTCAATTCCTGCACCTTACAATCATAGCAACATCGATTCTGATGAAGTATTGTATTATGTAGATGGCGATTTTATGAGCAGAAACGACGTAGATCAAGGACATATTTCTTTGCACCCCGCTGGAATCCCTCACGGTCCCCACCCAGGGGCAACTGAGCGTAGTATTGGTCATACAAAAACAGAAGAATTGGCGGTAATGGTTGACACATTTAAACCTCTACAAGTAACGGAAGAGGCGATGAAAATTGCCGATGAAGAGTACTATAAATCTTGGCTGGAATAAAAAGGAAAGAAGAAATAATAGAGCTTGTTTCAATCAAAGGTAAAATTGATTTCAACAAGGAAATATCAAATTTACAACATGGAGAACCTCTTCGTTTTAAAAAAAAGGTCAGGTACACAAAAAACTAAAAAAATCATCAAAAGATGGCAAAAGAAATAGAATCAGTAAACTACGGTTTAGAAAAAATATTTACAGGCGCACAAGACTTCCTTCCATTGTTAGGAACAGATTATGTAGAATTTTACGTAGGAAATGCAAAACAAGCGGCGCACTTCTACAAAACAGCATTTGGCTTTCAATCACACGCATATCGAGGATTAGAGACAGGGTCTAAAGATTCCGTGAGTTACGTATTGACTCAAGATAAAATAAAATTGGTATTGACAACGCCATTAAATAGCAAATCACCAATCAACGACCATATTGTCAAACATGGCGACGGTGTAAAAGTAGTTGCTCTTTGGGTTGAAGATGCCAGAAAAGCCTATGAAGAAACCACTTCAAGGGGTGCAAAATCTTACATGAAACCAACGGTAGAATCGGATGAACATGGAGAAGTTGTAAGGTCAGGAATCTATACCTACGGAGAAACAGTTCATCTCTTTGTAGAACGAAAAAACTACAACGGCGCATTTTTACCAGGTTTTCAAAAATGGGAATCAGCATACAATCCACCATCTGCAGGTTTAAAATACATTGACCACATGGTAGGAAATGTGGGATGGAACCAAATGGATGTGTGGGTAAAATGGTATGAAGATGTAATGGGTTTTGAGAACTTCTTGTCCTTTGATGATAAACAGATTCACACAGAATATTCTGCATTGATGAGTAAAGTGATGTCAAACGGAAATGGACGAATTAAATTTCCAATTAACGAACCCGCAAAAGCAGCAAAACGCTCTCAAATTGAAGAATATTTAGATTTTTATGAAGGAGCAGGCGTTCAACATATTGCCGTTGCAACGGATGATATTATAAAAACAGTAAGTCAATTAAAAGCAAATGGGGTAGAGTTTTTATCAACACCTCCTGAAGAGTACTATCGTTCTGTTCCTGGAAGATTGGAAGAATTTAGTCATGAATTAAGAGAGGATATTGAAAAATTAAAAGGGTTAGGAATTATGATAGATGCCGATGAGGAAGGGTATTTATTACAAATTTTCACAAAACCAATTGAAGACAGGCCAACCTTATTTTTCGAAGTCATTCAAAGAATGGGTGCCAGAGGTTTTGGTGCAGGGAATTTCAAAGCCTTATTTGAATCAATTGAAAGAGAACAAGCAAAAAGAGGTACATTATAAAAATCATAAACCCATAAACAAACTCTTTTGTTTATGGGTTTTAAAGGAATACTAATGAATCATCACAACTTTAAAAACATTAAATCACCTTTCTCATAAATTCACTTTTGAACAAGTAAGTAAGTGAATAAAATTTTAACTAAAATAGAAGAAATGAGGAAAAATGAAATATTAAAAGCTATCGAGGAAAAATATGACAAGCTCGGGGTTCCATTAGACGCCATGCTAGAAGGTCTGTTGTGGAGTACTCCAATTACATATTGGGATTATATGCAGACAGACGCATTGTTGGGGTTACAAACTCCAAGGACCAACCAACCTGATGAAATGGTATTTATCATGTATCATCAAGTAAATGAATTATTGTTTAAGATGGTTTTATGGGAAATTGATCAAGTTGCTAAAACAGTTGAAGTTTCTGCAGAAAAATTTGCAATGCACCTAAACAGAATTAGTCGGTATTTTGACATGCTAAGCAGTTCTTTTACAGTTATGGCAGAAGGAATGGAGCGAGAACAATATTTAAAATTCAGGAATACTTTAACACCAGCAAGTGGTTTTCAAAGTGCTCAGTATCGAAAAATTGAATTTGCTTCTACAGAGTTAATTCATTTAATCGATGTACGATTTAGAGATACAATAGACCGAAACTCCTCCTTTAAAAATGCCTATGATCATTTGTATTGGCAGGCTGCGGGTGTAAATCATAAAACAGGAAAAAAATCAACCTTAATCAATTTGTTTGACAATAAGTATTTGGGAGACTTTATTGATTTTATGGAAGATTATAACGAAATTAATTTATCTAAAAAATTCAAACAACTCCCAAAAGAAGTTCAAGAAAACGAAGAATTAATTCAAGCAATGCGTCATTATGATCATACTGTAAACGTAAAATGGGTGCTTGCACACTACAATGCTGCTGGAAAATATTTAGGTGGAAAAGACAAAGACTTAGAAGCTACTGGAGGGAGTAGTTGGCGAAAGTATCTACACCCAAAATTCCAACGTAGAATTTTTTATCCGTATCTATGGTCTGAGGAAGAGTTGAAAAACTGGGGGACTGATTTACAATAAGTTCATTAAAAATTACTTTTATAATTTTTGTAACACAATTTGTCAATACTTTTTTATATGTTTGAAATCCATGAAAAAGAGAACCTTCTTATTTGCGCTGTTTTTTATAGCCTTAACAACTTTTAGTCAAGAAATTAGTCCGGAAAAAAACACAGTCTTTAAAAACGGAGAGTGGCTTCGTTATAAAATGAGCTATAGCGGCTGGATGCGTGCCGGAACCGCTGTCTTAAAACTCGAGGAAAAGGAACTTAATGGTGAAAAAGTTTTACATGCTACTGGCACTGGATGGACTTCTGGAATGATTAAATGGTTTTTCAAAGTAGATGATACTTATGAAAGTTATTTTGATAAAGAAATTGTAAAACCTTACTTTTTCAAACGTAAAATAGACGAAGGCGGCTATAAAAAAAATAGAAATACTACGTTTAATTATAAAACCAAAAAAGCACTAGTTCAAGATTTTATTAAGAAAAAAGATACGTCGATTACATTTTCAGAGGTTCAAGACATGCTCTCTTCTTTTTATTATTTAAGAACTCAGAACGTTGATACCTTAAAAAAAGGAGATGAAATTAGTATTGACATGTTCTTAGACTCACAAATCTACCCGTTTAAGCTTAGTTTTTTAGGAAAAGAAACTCTAAAAACAAAAGTCGGAAAGGTAAAGACTTTAAAATTTAGACCCTTAGTCCAGGCTGGTCGAATTTTTAAAGCACAAGAAAGTGTTACAATTTGGATTACTGCAGATAAAAATAAAATCCCAATTAAAATGAAAGCCAACCTATCAGTGGGTTCATTAAGAGCCGACTTAGAGGCCTATAAAGGTTTGGCGAATTCCTTTGAGAAAGTTTTTAATTAAATTCTTCCCTTAAATCGCTACGAAACCGTTCACTTAACTTCCTGAAATTCATTAAAAAATTACTGCATTTTATTTGTACTTTTGATGTCAGTTGAAATATGACCTATAAAATTCATTTCTTGAAAAAACTATGTACCCTTATCTTTCTTTTTTCTTTAATCTTTTCATGTACTAAAGAAAAAGAAAAACCCCTGGAAAAAATTATAGTACCTCCCGTAATTATTAAAGAATACGGATATGTATTGAATGATTATAAGGTGATAAAAGATACGATAAAAAGCGGCGAAAGCTTTGGAATTATCTTAGACAGACATCATGTGATGTATCCTACGATCAACAAAATTGCAAGTACTATAAAAGAAACCTTCGATGTAAGAAGGGTGCGTGCAGGTAAGCCCTATACAATTTTAGCACACAAAGATTCTACAGAAAAAGCACAGGTTTTTATTTATAACCATGACAAAATAAATGCAACAATTGTCGCGTTTTCAGACTCCACAGTTACGGCGCATCGCTATAAAAAACCCATTAAAATTATAGAAAAAGAAATTGGTGGAAAAATATTTTCAAGTTTGTCTGTGACCATGGATAGCCTACATGTAAATGCAGGATTGACTAATACAATTGCGGATGACATTTATGCTTGGACTTTGGATTTTTACAAACTCCAAAAGGGAGACGAGTTCAAACTTGTTTATGAAGAAAAATACATAAATGACACCATATTTGCAGGGTTTGGGAATATTAAATCTGCCGTTTTTAAACATAAAAACAGGGATTTTTATGCCTTTCGATTTTTAGCCGATAGCACAAAGGGTTTGGTAGACTATTATGATGATGAGGGTAAAATATTGAGGCGTCAGTTTTTAAAATCACCCATAAAATTTGGTTCAAGAATTTCTTCTCCTTACAATTTAAAAAGAAGAATTAGACACTATGGTTATCGAATAAGACCTCACAAAGGAACCGATTTTGCAGCACGAGAAGGAACGCCCATTATGGCAACTGCTAGTGGAATCGTTATCGCCTCAACCCAAAAAGGAGGAAATGGGAAGTATGTGAAAATTAGACATAATAATACCTACGAAACACAATATCTTCACATGAGAAGGCGAAACGTGAAAAAAGGGCAATTCGTAAAACAAGGAGATATTATTGGATGGGTAGGGAGAACAGGAAGTACAGAAGGCAGACATGTGTGTTATCGTTTTTGGAAAAACGGCAGGCAAGTAGATCCTTTCAAACAAAAATTACCCGCTGCTAAACCCTTAAAGGAAAGCATTAAAAAAAGATACTTGGCGTTTATTAAAACACCTAAAACAAGATTAGACAAGATTGAAATCACTGAAACAAAAAGTGAATCACCAGATATAATTGCTGAAAATTAAAAATAAATATGGCTTTAAAAAACATTAACCCAACCACTACAAAGGCTTGGCAAGATTTATCAGAACACTTTAATGAAATTGAAAAAACGACTCTTAAAGATTTACATCTAGATAAAAACAGACAAACGGAGTTCTCTATCCAAAATGAAGATGTTCTTGTCGATTTTTCAAAAAACAGAATTACCAAAAAAACTTTAGACCTTTTAGTTGCTTTGGCAAATGAAGTAGATTTAAAAGATGCTATTGAAAAACAATATGCTGGTGCAATTATAAATGCAACAGAAGGTAGAGAAGTATTGCACACTGCGCTAAGAAGCACGTCAGATGAACCTGTATTTGTAAATGACAAAAATATAAAACCCCAGATTCAAACTGCATTACGAAAAATAAAAAGTTTTAGTAATAAAGTAATTTCTGGTAAATGGAAAGGGTTTACAGGCAAAGCTATCACTGACATTGTAAACATTGGTATTGGAGGTTCTGATCTTGGGCCAGATATGGTTGTTGAATCTTTAAAGTTTTACAAAAATCATTTGAATACCCACTTTGTTTCTAATATCGATGGGGATCATGTTTCTGAAATTATTAAACATTTAAACCCAGAAACTACCTTGTTTGTAATTGTCTCTAAAACCTTTACCACACAAGAAACAATTACAAATGCAAATACAATTAAAAATTGGTTTTTATCGCAAAAAAAATGCCCTGCAACTATTTTTGATGTTGCGAAGCATTTTGTTGCCGTGTCTACAAACTTAAAATCTGTTGAAGATTTTGGGATTGATAAAGCCAATATTTTTCCAATGTGGAACTGGGTTGGGGGTCGCTTCTCTCTGTGGTCTGCTGTTGGAATATCCATCAGTTTGTCGGTTGGTTTCGCAAACTTTAAAGACCTTTTAAACGGTGCAGAAGAAATGGATCTTCATTTTAAAAATGAAGAATTTGACAAAAACATTCCAGTAATTTTAGCCTTAATTAGTATTTGGTATAACAACTTTCACAAAGCAGAAACGGAAGCAATCTTACCATACACGCAATATTTAACAAAATTATCTGCCTATTTACAGCAAGCCATTATGGAAAGTAATGGGAAGAGTGTTGATCGGAATGGTGAAAAAGTCAACTACCAAACAGGAACTGTTGTTTGGGGAAGCACAGGTACCAATATGCAGCACGCATTTATGCAGTTGGTTCACCAAGGAACCAAATTAATTCCATGTGATTTTATTGGCTACAAAGAATCGTTGTATGGCCTCACAGATCATCATCAAAAATTAATGGCAAACTACAATGCACAAATGGAAGCTTTGGCTTTTGGTAAAACAAAAGAAGAAGTTCATTTAGAATTAAAATTCTCTGGAGATCAAGATCAAATAGCAACCCTGCTCCCTTTTAAAGTTTTTGAAGGAAACAACCCAAGTACCCGTATTTTGTTTGATAAATTAACTCCAAAATCTTTGGGGAAACTAATTGCCATGTATGAACACAAAATTTTTGTACAAGGAATTCTTTGGAACATTTACAGTTACGACCAATTTGGCGTTGAATTGGGGAAAGAACTGGCGAAAAAATTGCTAAATAAATCATAAAATTAACATCTGCCGTTTTTTTTCTATATTTGAACAACCAAAACTTAATAAAAAATGAAAATAATTAAAAACTTATTATTTATAGCTTTATTCTTTATGGCAAGTACTGTCATGGGGCAAATCAAGGTTACAGGAACGGTTGTCGATGAAAACAACCAACCCCTACCTGGATCTAGTGTTCTTGAGAAAGGTACAACCAACGGAACAGAATCTGATTTTGATGGTAAATTTGCATTAAATGCAAAATCGAATTCAGGTGTTTTAGTAATTTCTTATATCGGTTACAAATCGATGGAAATCTCTTTTTCTGCTGCAAAAACCAACATTGGTTCTGTACAATTAGTTGAAGATGCAGATTCATTAAGTGAAGTAGTTATTATTGGTAAAGGAGTTATCGATTTAGCAGGTGGTAGAAAAACACCCGTAGCGGTTTCAACAATTAAAGCTGCTGAAATTCAAAGAAAAATTGGAACACAAGACGTTACCATGACATTGGTAAATACGCCTTCTGTATATGTTGCAGGACAAGGTGGTGGTTTTGGTGATACTCGGATTTCTGTAAGAGGTTTTGATCAAACAAACACATCTTACCTATTAAATGGACAACCAATTAATGGAATGGAAGATGGTAAAATGTACTGGTCTAACTGGTCTG